>WLWD01001653.1_pt1 | contig 65159 bp, 35 predicted proteins | sample 6712731 | NCBI WGS metagenome assembly WLWD01 (sample SAMN12718690, study PRJNA576275) | sponge metagenome | isolation source: marine sponge | host: Mycale hentscheli | place: New Zealand: South Island, Marlborough, Capsize Point | collected 2014-11-01
GATAGGAGTGGGCAGGATGAGATAGGAGTGGGCAGGATGAGATAGGAGTGGGCTGAGATATGAGTGGGCAGGATGAGATATGAGTGGGCAGGATGAGATATGAGTGGGCAGGATTAGATGTGAGTGGGCAGGATGGGATAGGAGTGGGCAGGATGAGATAGGAGTGGGCAGGATGAGATAGGAGTGGGCTGAGATATGAGTGGGCAGGATGAGATATGAGTGGGCAGGATGAGATATGAGTGGGCAGGATTAGATGTGAGTGGGCAGGATGGGATAGGAGTGGGCAGGATGAGATAGGAGTGGGCAGGATGAGATAGGAGTGGGCTGAGATATGAGTGGGCAGGATGAGATATGAAGTGGGCAGATGGGATATGAGTGGGCAGATGATATATGAGTGGGCAGGATTAGATGTGAGTGGCAGATGGGATAGAGGTGGGCAGGATTATAATAGGAGTGGGCAGGATGAGATATGAGTGGGCAGGATGAGATATGAGTGGGCAGGATGAGATATGAGTGGGCAGGATGAGATATGAGTGGGAAGGATGGGATAGGAGTGGGCAAGATAAGATATGAGTGAGCGAACAGAATAAAAAGAGTGGGCAGGTGGGATGAGTGGGCAGGATGAGATATGAGTGGGCAGGATGAGATATGAGTGGGCAGGATGAGATATGAATGGGCAGGATGAGATATGAGTGGGCAGGATGAGATAGGAGTGGGCAAGATAATTAAAGTGAACAGAATAAAAAGAGTGGGCAGGTGGGATGAGTGGTCAGGATGAATTGAGGGGGTGGAGATGATGTGAGTGGGCAAGATTAGATGAGTGGGCGGATGAGGTGAGTTAGCAGGATGGGAGGAGTCAACAGGATTAATGAGTGGGCAGGATGAGATGAGTGTATGTGCAGGATGACATGATAGGTGGTTAGTAATAATTGGATGATGGTTGGCTTCATTTTCAGCCCAAGACTTCACACGGTGAGGACGATGGAGTGGGAGGCAATGAGCGAGACGACAGCGCCATGGCAACCATGGGAGGAGACACACTTACTGAGTCCATCACTAGCAGACCTGTATCTCTGGGGGATAAGAAGCTCTATGACTTACTTCATGCTATAGAGGCTTTTGACAGGTACATATCTGAGAGAAGAAGTTGGAATGGTATTAATGTAATTAGTTTGTTTCGTGAAATGTCACATCAAAGTTTGGAATTTATGAATTCAAACTGTTACTGCAAGAAATCCCTTCTTGTACCTGAATGTTCATACTAACACTGGAATGGAACACTCGATCATGGGAAGTTTCACCCACCCTTTACCCAAACCTCCCACATGCCATCACAAATACAATGCTTCTAGTTACGGGTTAATTTGACAATAGTACGAAGTGGGTGGAGCAATGTTCCATCAAAGTTGATGTCAAAGTTAGACCTTTTCCCTAGCATATTAATGGCATAGCCATAGGTCCCCCCCTCCCCCCACCTTTTTTTTTTTTTTCATTCTTGGTCTAATATGTATTGGCTGACAAAAAAAATAAATTAACTAGTGATGTGCTCTAATAGCACAAAATAGCGAAGCGAGCGATACATGTTCCCTGTAATTGCAGCTATTCCATGCATGCTTGGTGTGGCTACAAAATACTGTCAGATTCTTTACTTTGCTACCTGTTTCTGTTTCGTTTTAGCTCTCCTCCTCCTTGCCCTGTCTTTTTCATTTCTTATCGCTCTCCTTACTAATTTTTCTTCAGGAGTTTCTAACGCCCTCAAAGCTCTTGACCGAGCGTTTCTAACGTTTTGTCTACTGGGCATCGCTACTTCGTACGGCGGGTAAACAAAACAAAATGTTGCTAAGAAGGTTACCCGGCCCGCGCAAGCGCGTAGGAGAAAGGGTACACACGTACGCCCACGCAAGAACAAAAACAATTTCTAGACCTAAATATACATATCACGAACTCATTAGAGAGTCAGCTCCGCTCGCTTTGCTGAATTAATAAATAGAAGCAAAAATTGACCTTGCTTACACAATGCATTCGGTCACACTGTAATCATCACCTGCATGTCTTGTGAGGATTTCAAATAGTGTAGCACTATTTGACTTGATAGTATCCAAGTGGCATGAATCATGTAGCCAGACACATGGTAGTCACACGACATGCTACCTTCAGTGCAATAGTTGCTTTGTTTAACTCTGATAATTTCTATTACATCTCTCATTATTGTGAGGACCTTTCAGCACTGGAGAGACTAATCACCTGCTATTAAGTTTGACTAAAAAAATTTAAAATTCTACTTTAGTCGCACGTGTTCACAACGAGTTTACTGAATAGTTTAACTTAATTCCTATAGCTACAGAAAATTTGAAGAAAACCTTACTTAGTACTTAGCAAATATTTAAACCTTTTGTTATAAATATATTAACTTAGTACAGTTATTATTTGACTTCGCATCAGCCCCTCCCCCCATCACTTAGTACAGTTATTATTTGACTTTGCATCAGCCCCTCCCCCCCCATTACTTTTGGTGGGCTAGCTAAGCCTCTGGAAGTGGTGTTGTTATAGTATGTGTGAAATTCATGAGTGCTATCTGTTGATTGTGCTGGTTTTATAATGACATTCCCTAACAGTCCTTGCAGTCTATGTTGGGTTTTCTAATGGACAGTTTTATTTTGTGTAGTAGAAGGAATCAGTTGACCCATAGCTACTATTGTATGACAGTGTAGATATGTGGTAGGGCGTAGATAGGATATTCAATTAAAGAATTTGCTTAAAGCGGGATTGTCCATTATTTGTGTATGAGACATGGTTTCCAGCACCTTGTGTTGTGATACACCTTGTATCAAAGATTCATCATTAGTTCCTTATACTTGCTGTTCTTTGCTAATATTATCTCACTGGCTTGTGGTTATTTGAAGGTCTACTTTAAATCGAAGATTTCGCTCTAAAGATAAACAAGCTCCCTTAGTGCCAGCCAATCTCTCCTCATCACCATCCAATCGGGAAGACATCATGACCATGCCCTCTACAGAGGCCTCTCTCCCCACCTCCCCTTCTCTACCGTCACCTTCACTCCCGTCTTCACCTCCTGGCGATGATCAAACCCAACCCCCCTCCCTTCCTTCCACACGATCGTCCTCTCCAGGCTGGCATGCGTCTCTGCATTCGTCCATAGCTGTGCACACCTCTGTCACTTCTTCCCTCTCTCCTAACCACTCTCTCCCACCAGCTCAGGAGTACTACTCACCTATGGTCGATGAAGAAGAGCTGCAGACGGCCGGGCTGGGCGTGAGTGGGCAGAGCCCTAGCAAAGGGTCAGGTTTCTAGCAGGAGGCGGAGTTATTGATCACCATAGGAACGTTGCATGCTTAAAAAAACTACATTCTCAGGCAGTTTTTATCTCATCACGTGTTTTTCTGTTTACTTCATTTGTAATTTATTTATGGGATTCTCATACTTCTGATTTTGTAAGTTATTATAATATTCATGATTTTATAGTTTTATTTTTGAATGGAAAAATAGCAGTTTGTACCAACATTGGGGTATTAGCTACTATAACTGTAGCTTACTATAATCCAAATAAAAACAAGGACCATCTAATAATTATAGTTTAATACAACACAAACATCATTAGAAAATGGCATTATCTGGAGTTCTAGTTTAGTGGACAACTGTACAAGGCTGAGTGTCCTTTCTCATACTTCCAGGTAAAGAAAGTGGTATACTTGCAGCCTGCGTGGATGTGCAATTGCTCACTACTCAGCTCATCAAAGCTGAGAACTGCTGTGAACTAGATAGAGTGGGAGCCACTTAGGATGTAAGTCCCAAGCTATTAGCTGCTGTTATGAAAAGCTAACACCTAACCTAACAGCTAGCTAAAGCCACTCTAGATTATAGTAGAGAATAGCTACACTGTCTAGCTAACTGTATGTTGCCCCAAGTTAAGACAATCAGTACAATCAAACTAACTAATAATCAAATAGCGATGAGTATAACTGTAAAGAAAGTCAGAGGTGCAAGTTGCAAAAGCTGAGAAAAGTGAGTAGACTGAGAGTGTGAGAGAGAGTCCAGACTATATTCCAGAGCAGAGCAGACAGACTGAATAGAGTGATAATTGTTGTGAAAAGGGGAGTTAATTGCAGTGTACACAGAGTTCATGAGTGAATGAAGTGCAAATAGGGTTCAAGCCTAATTAGGCTAGTGGCTGTCTGTGGCTCCAACAGTGGATCTTCTGTTGAGTTTGGTGCAGACACATTTACAAAACTTAAGTTTGTCCTTTAGAAATGATTTATAAAGACTCCAAACTCGTTTAGTTAATATAAAGTTGAGGAATACCAGAAATCCCGTGGAAGTGTTGAGAATGGTACGAATGTAATATAGCCAAGGAGTTCTGTCAGTAACAAAGAAGCTAATGACTGATGTTAAGCTAGTTACAGTAAAAAGAGCAATCCATATCCTGACCAAACTGGTTCTTTGGTCGCTGTTTTTAAACTTGGAGCCAGTTTTGTATGCCTTACACAACATCACCGTGGTGAAAATAAAGAAAATGGCATTTACAATGAGACATAATAGGACTGGTCCCAAGTAAAACACACTGATGTAGATTTGGTGATTGATCCAGCAAATGGCCAAGCCTGTCACACCCACTGCTCCATAAAGTGTTATAGTGTTGGTAAAGTGAAGAACCACTGTCACAGCGACAATACCAAGTGGTATGAACCAGCCTATTAATAAATATGCTACAAATAGCTTTTGTTTATCTTTCTTCGACTTATACACGAGTTTGTTGGCATGATAAAAGACTTTGGCTATTTCAAAAGAGTATATAATTGTCCAAAAGATAAGCGCTAAAGTGCAGTAATAAGTGAGCATAGCCACTGTAGAGCAGAGACCTTCATTCACTGATGGCTGATGTGAAGCAATACTGTACCCAATTAGTAGAAAAACACTAATTCCCAGCACTGCAGCACTCAAATTCATCAGAACAATTGCAGGGAATGTCCGCAGCTCTTTGAAAATTGAGTAGGTAATGATAATTGCAGTGCAGCCAAAACTAGACAAACATAAGCAAATGTACAGAAGGATCAATAAACCAGGGAAAGAAATGTTCAACTGAAAGTCAACAGGATCCAAGCAGATAACTGGTCTGCCACTTTCTCTATCGAGCAAGTTAACTGTTATAACAGTGGTCTGAAATAGGATGTCGCCATTATTCAAATTTTTGTAATCTGACTCGTTCAACTTTAGAAAAGTATAAGAACAATTAAAAGCTAAGTGGGTAATATTTCCAGATTCGCAAATTACTGGACGACTCAACTGGTCGTAATCAAGAATTTCTATCAGATATCCTGTTTCCAATATAATGATGGTATTATTTAATAAATCTATGTAAGTTTCATTGTCAATGAGTATTAGTGATCTTGAACAGTTAGCAAGAACAGGATCAGTATTTATTGAAGAACATTTTCCACCACTTTGAGAATATGCTGTAGGGCATTGTGTAAGCTGACACTCAGCTCCTATCAGCACTTCTCCTTTAGAGCAAAATGCTGATGCGATGAGTTTAGTTTCGTTTACTGATGAGGATATGCTAACATTTCCATCTCCAAGATAAGTCAAACTTATTGGAAATGATAAAGAAATAGGTTCAGTGTCTACAGAGTGATTGAATGTAGTTGTTGATGTGTCCCTCACTGTAATACATGATGTATTGATTGTTTTATTGTAAAGCTGAAAGCAGACTAAGTGATTTCTTTCCGCACCATTACATGACGCACATGCTCTGTTGTAATAAACCTTTCCATTATTGCTATCTTTAGTATCTATGACTAACTCCAGTGGATCTGTCTGACATCTCTCCTCTAACTTCACATAATATTCCCCAGACAAGTTTCTGTTTAGTGCAGATATCATTTGCAGAGGAAGGCAAGTTTGAATACTGGGAACACACGACCGGGGGAAAGGTACACTTATTAAAAATGGAGGCAAAAAAGAGCAAGCATTGCATTCACTCTTTAATATATCAGGATCTCTTACCAGTACTGCCTGCAGCAAATTATCCGAGATCAGTGACACTAGATATTCAGTGCACATCAGTTGATAGCCCCAGGCTATGACTTCAGTTCCTCCATTGCACAGAGCAAGTGTTCGTTTCTGTACACTAGTCCAGTGGTCAGGTCAGTCACTGGAGGTAATGAAGAGCTAGAGGTCACACATCTTCTCTCTAATGCCAGATCAGACCCACGTCTTGGACAAGATGCTATCATAAGAAATGCCTCATTCTCTGAAACTACTGAGATATCAGGACTAACAAACTTAGAGAAACATTCAAATTTTACTCCTTCATCAAGAGACAGGGTCGTAACTGCTTCTTGTGACCCAGTAGCTGGACAGCAGCAATCTTGAAACATGTGACACAGTTGATCACACTTGCATATGGCTGAACTGTTGGTTGTCATGGAGGAGCATCTCTGACAGAGGTCACAGTCTGAACTTATACAATGGAAGACATTGCATAGGAGAAGTAACTTAGTCACAAGAGTCACATCCATCTTTGAGAAGCCTTAGTTGGTATGTGATCACTCTAATCCTGACTGAACGTTCCATATTTGGATATGAGTGAGTATGAGGTCAAAAGTTCATGCTAATTAACTTGTAAGACTTCATGCTGTTGTATAAACAAAGGATTGCCATAGAAACTTGCTCTCTCAACATACAGTCATTGGTTAAAAAAACTGATAGAATCTTTCATAAACAAAGTTGATCATGTAGCGAGATGTTACAAATTATTTAAATCTCTGTAAGATTGAAAAGAAGGATGGCTGTGTATTTTGCTGATCTGCATTACTGAATCATCACAACTTTTGTAGTAAAGTGGACTTCACATTATGCTTTATCAGTTCACTAAACACTCCACAGATTCTTGCCATGAGGCCATTGATAGTCAGCTAACAACAATCAGGACAACAAGACATGAGAACCAACTGGGAAGTCATCTACTATAAATAATTTTGGACACTCATATTAACTTTTTAGATTTAAACAATCACTAGCAAAAAACTGTTACCATTCCTCCCCACATAGCCATAGCAAACTAGTGAGTGAGTGCAGGTCATGATTCATCCTCCACTTTAAAAGGTTAGGAATCATTAATATAGTAGTCTTATCACTACAACAGCACCCAGATTCATCACATTAGATTCCGAGAATGGTGTGAGGCCCTTACTGCGTCCATTTGCTTGTCATCTGTGCTGTTCATTGAAATCCTGAAGCAATGTGCCACCAGAAAGAACTTGTTCCAGGAGAGGCTATCTCATAATTCTATATTCCATAGTACTTTAAAGCAAATGTCCAGGCACACCCTGGACAGGAAGAGTGAACGTTTTGAACTGCACTTTCTTCCCCTTTTGCTTAATTAATCTGTCTTATTCATGCCTCACTTTTCTGGTTTCACCCCTTGCCTTACTCCTACTTGTACCTCATTCATACTAATTATTACTGCCTCACACACACATTCATACTCTCAACTCCACTCTGTCATTTTTAGGGCCCCTATAAAAGAGTCAGGGTAGAGCCTCTAGTGGCTGGCTGTCTCATTTTCGTTTCTCATTTTCGTTTAGTTTGTACTTTTTCTTGCTGCTAAAATTATAGTGCTTATTAAGTAATACTTTGCTTATTAGTGGGTGACTGTTTGTCTGGGATTCAAGGGAGGTTACAGTGCGATTTCCCTGGCTTTCCTGCCTAGTTAACTGTCATTCTGAGCACGCTCCATCATGAAACTGATGATAAGAACCTTTGTGAATCAAGAAAGAGTGCCATTCTGCTACCTATGCGGTGTTGAGGGAAACTCTAACTGAATTAATTATCATTACAGACTCTATGGATATAATTTAAGTATATATAGCTAGTGTAAAAAAAGCTTGGCTCAATCACTATTGAATTAAGCATGCATAATTATGATAGCTACATATAGCTATTTGTATTATTGCCCATTGACTGTGTGTTGATTATTGAGTATAGGATGTATATATTTTTTGCTATATAATAAATAGCACTGAATTGTTAGAAAAATGATACCAACAAGAATCGTTGTGGTTCTATTTTAATCACATGAAAATTATAGACAGGTTGGTATTTTCAAAATTCATAAAACTGGAGGCATTTGTGTAGAAAAGTTGGCAGACAGAATTTTCTAGACCTTTTTGACCAGCTGAATCCAAATACTGTCCGCCAAACTTATAAATTATTAGCAAAATTGATATTGAGATGTTTATATGAAGTAGTTATATTCTGCCATATAAAAAAGCAATGATGTTTTCTGTGAAATGTGGTACCAAATGAAGCTTGTGCTGTTAGGCTTTATTTGCTACCAAAACTGTTGGATTCTTCAGGCACAATTCCACATATAATGTTCAAAATGGAAAGAAATTTGTGTGTCATGTGCTTTTTGTCTCACTTTTTTTTGACATTTTAAATCCAAACATGTTTTTTAATTTCACATAAGTGGCCCAAAAAACTGAAAAGATAAGTTATAAATAAATAAAACATGCATAATAATGTTTATTGCCATTGACTTACAGAGTGTTTAACATGACAATAAAGAAGATTATGACATACTGGCCTTCATTCTACTATGTGTGCTACCTCTGGTACAGTTTAAAATGAATTTTTGTTTACATTTACAGTATAAACTTTTGCAGCCAGTCTTGCACTTAGCTACATGCAATAACTTACAGTGTATTTAGACCCTCCAGTTACTACTGTGACTCTGGAGTTTCATGCTTTAACATTTAACTGTCAAAAAAGAGAAGTGACCTAGATCTACTTTATTTCAGAAAATGCAAAGAAATTACTCCAGTTAGATGATAATGGCACATGTATATTCTCAATTATTCTTCTAATGGGTCTATAGCAGTGTTCTCTCTAGGATTTTCAATCTAAGTGGTGCAAAAAAATCAAGAATAGTTTATAATAAGATGCTAAAACAGATTAATTCAATTAAATTGTTCCAAATAATTTCTGTTCTTCAGTTAGCATGGATTACAGTAGAACTTCAGTGATAGGAACTATAACCAATCCTGAAATACCCATAACAGCTGCCAGTTTGAGTCCCACCCCTTAAAACCACTACCTTCACCTTAGGGAACTGTATGCTCTTTTTACAGCTGCCCCTGTGTTACTCAAGTTGTTTGGTTGCTAATTCTGTACTAGCTATAAGCTATGTTATTCTTAAACAAACACTCAAGCACACTGGTTCAACAGTAGCTATTAAGGTAAATTTATTGAAGTGACTGATTTTTAAGCCTGTGTAATAAAACTTTGCTTTACAGTAATTTTCTTCTTGCTATATATAATTCATAAAATCAATAACATTACCTGTATAAGTTTAAACACACTGTAATCCAAACTTATTCACTAATTCGAGAACACCTTTCAGTCCCTTATTATTATGATTACTGAGGTTTTACTGTATCATGTTTTCATAAGATTTTATTTAAGTGAAAAAAAATGAGCAATAGTGAAATATTAAACTTGCTCGAGAAAGTTAGTAGCATGTGTACAATAATTACTCTTTTCTATAGGTGAATAGTCTTGTGTTATGATTTTCATGAATTATCGATGATTGTATATTTGGGATAAGACCTTAATTTACAGCATTTTAGCTAAAACATAGTTCAAATTACACATTTTCAATGGAAAACCATTCCTGCCATATAAGTTAAGTGGGACAAATTGGATCCATAACCATGTTTTTATGTAAGAAAGAGTAGCAATTCATGCTCACCAATTATATAATTATATTATGGAAAGGTGTGCATTTGCCCTAACCAAAGTTCAATGACCCTTTCTCCACTAACCGCCACAGGTGAAGGACCTATAGCATTACAGGCCAGAAGACGATTGAGTTTAAGTATTCTTACACCAGTGGCAACTGAACAGTGGTAAAGGGAAAATTATGGCAAAGATGAGGTAAGTTTGTACAAGTGCTAAAAACCAGGAAGAAGACAGGTGCTTAACATAACGAAATGCACTTAACAAAGAGGAGATGGTTAGCAACCTTTGTCTACAGTATAAGCAGATAACTCAGTCTGAGACAAGGCAGCTCCAAATAGACCTAACCACTGCACAATATAGAAACATCATTTTTTGCATGCATAAACTATTTCAACTTGCAAAAAGACAAAAAGTATAAAACCACAATTTTATGATGACAGCCCCCCTTCAATACCTCTCCCATCCCATGATGTAAAACTGGTACACATTGATTTTAGTAAAACATTCCCAAACTGCTAGTGTTCAAACATTACCATAATATGGTAAAGCCAAGTATGATATATAAAATAAAAAATAAGAAAAAAATAAAATAATAATATTAATTATGATATAATAATAATAATGATAATGGTAATAATAATAATAATAATAATAATAATAATAATAATAATAATAGCTAATAATAATAAAATAAAAATAATGATATTAATAATAATAATTATAATTATAATGATAATAATAACAATATTAATATTGTTATTACTATAATAATAATAATTATAAAATAATAAGCAAATTGAAACTTCTTGTAGTATAAACAATTATTATAATAACATTAAAAATTTGGTCTCATGGATCCTTCATCAGTGATTGATTGATGTTAACTTTAAAGTTTTGTAGGGCAAATTAAAAGTGTGCATATAATTGATTGATAATAAAAAGACAACTAAATATAATTGTTAAATTAAACTAATAGAATGTGAACCAAAACACTCCAATATTGTTACAAAACACTCCAATATTGTTACAAAACACTCCAATATTGTTACAAAGTGGACTAATTTTAAAACCCAAGTCAAGTTAATTGTTCCCCTCCCCCTTTTTTGATGTGTTCAGTGTTTGCAAAGAATTTTAAAAACAAAATTTTGTTCATATTTTACATCATTCCCGTAAGGTAGAAATTCACTTTGCATAGAATGTACTTATAAAACATTGTGAAATGTAGGTCTACACACCCGGGCATATAATTAGCGATCACTAACGATCATTAGCTTCAACAGATGATAAATTACAATCTATTGCTTCTTTGACATGTGAATATTAGTTTTCTACAATAGAATTGTTATATCCTAGCACTTACGGGCTGGCTCAAGTGATGAACTTTCAAGATGGAGAAATTAGGTGGTTTCCTTTGCTGCCAAACTAATGACTGGATTGCTGTCATGTTCATCTAATGAATGAGGATGTTCTATTCCTAGGAAAACATTTGTACTGATCAGAGCTCTACGATAAAGCAAAACATGCTTATTAGTTTGATGGCAAATACAGATTAACACTGCAAGTGGAAGTCATTTCTGAAGAAGAATGCTATTTAATTAAAATAGTAATAACATAACCAAAGTTAACTTTTAGATAATTATCTTTTGTAAATATCACACATATAATGAGAATGGGTGTGGTTTGGGGTGTGATTTTGCTTTTGAGTGTGACACATGGGTAAAGTTTTCATGCTTACTCAAACAAATAAGTTCCATGCTGAGCTACAACTGAACTGATCTATCACAACTACTATGACATCATCCTAACCTACTATGTATGAAGGATGATGTTATGAAATTTATATACTCTTTCAATTCCCTCAGTATACTTAAGTACAACATAAGCCAACGTAGATATTTCGTATTTCACTGCAAAATGAAATTTCATTTATTTTCTTAGTATCTCAGCAGAGGATATCGGGTGAGATGTTCCACAAAATCCAAAATATAGCCCTATCCTCGATCTAATTGCTGCAGGATATACTGTATTTCATATAAGGATATGGGGTATAAAATATCAATTTTGTTGTTGTGCAATTGCAATTAACACAATTAGAATCACACCAATTGAGTAATTTGTTCCATTAAAATAATTAAGCTGACATGATAAGCTATGTGCATTTTATGCAGAAATAACTTATCCATTTATCCTATGTTGATTTTACATCTATTTTGTTGCTCACAATGTCCACTACATTGCCAAACACCACTAGACCACATTACGCAGCTTCACGTATTACTTGAAGGTTTAATGATTGTATTTCCTTGCTTGCGCAAGATCAGAGTACTACACATCACTGTTGTTATATACTATTATGCTGCAACTCATAATGCACTACTCTCTTTCTACCATATATGACAGGTCAAGAGTGGAGATTTATACAATGCATACACAGCACGTCAGATTTCACAAGGATGGGTGTGTCTCTTCTTACAAAGTTTCTTCTCTCTTGTATAGTCTTCCATAGTATCAGTTCAGACTGTGATCTCTGTCAGAGATGCTCCTCCGTGACGACCAACAGTTCAGCCATATGCAAGTGTGATCGACTGTGTCACATGTTTCAAGATTGCTGCTGTCAAGCTACTGGGTCACAAGAAGAATCTACAACCCTGTCTCTTGATGAAGGAGTAAAATTTGAATGTTTCTCTAAGTTTGTTAGTCCTGATATCACAGTAGTTTCAGAGAATGAAGCATTTCTTATGACAGCATCTTGTCCAAGACGTGGGTCTGATCTGGCATCAGAGAGAAGATGTGTGAACTCTAGCTCTTCATTACCTCCAGTGACTGACCTGACCACTGGACTAGTGTACAGGAACGAACACTGTGCTCTGTGCAATGGAGTAACTGAAGTCATAGCCTGGGGCTATCAACTTACTTGCTCTTCACATGTGCTCAACCTCATTACCAGCAATACATTCTCAGATACTCTTATGAAAGACCCTGACCTTTTAAAAACAAGCTGCAATTTGTGCTCGTTTTTGCCTCCTGATTTAGCAAGCCCCCATTTACCGAGGTCTTGCGTTCCGAGCATTCAGACTTGCCTACCTCGAAGTATGCTGGCAAGAATATCTGAAATGGACTATATTACTCTGGGGAAACAATGTCTTTCTGGACCGCCAGAATTAGTTCATGCATCTGGTGATAAACCGTATTACAATAGAGCATGTGCAGCATGTAATAGTGTGTCCCTTAGGAACCGTGTGCAGTGCTTTGTATTACAAAATAGGACCTTTGATGAGGCATGCACGTTGATGTTTACTTCTATTTTGATTGGACGTCCTTCTACAATCCCTCTGACTTTGAGTAACCTAGGGAATGGGAAGATTCTTTTAACATCAGACAACGAGGTAAGAAGTGCTTCAGTTTCATGCCCAGCAGGTGAAGTTTTAGTAGGTGTGGACTGTCGACCCACAGTATGCCCTCAGGGATACTCCCACATGGGAGGAAGGTGTTCTTCAATTAGTGAGGAAAGATTTGTTAGTAGCAATTCTGCTGATGGAAACTGCTCAACACTTCTGGTAATTAGCAAAAATGAGACTTACTACGACTTTCTGAATGACACAATCCTTATGTTGGAAACACGACAGATAGTTGAAGTCATTGATTATGATAAACTTGGGCACCCCATTGTATGTGTCTTAGGCAATAGCACTGTAGAGTCATTAAATTGTACTTCTGGCTTTGTAAAGTTAAAGAAATCAGAATTCATAGACTTTAAGAACGGCAGCATTGCATTTAAAAATATTACAGTGGAAGTATCTTTTTATGACAGTAAAGATGGCAGCCCTGTTGTTTGCCTAGATCAAATAAAGCTCGAACCAGTTAGAATGAGACACTTCTTGTTTATTGAAGAATTACCTGGCATACAAGAACTTACTTATATTGGCTGCTCCCTCTCTCTCTTAGGTTCAACTGCAGTACTTTTCACATATGCAATTTTTAAAGAGCTTCGAACATTTCCAGGCATAATTCTTATGAATATGTGCATTACAATGATTGGAATTAGTGCTCTCTTTTTATTTGGAGGTCCGATTCTCCAATTCCAGCCTCTGATTGGCATCTGTTCCACTACTGCCATATTTCTCCACTATTTCTATTTGACGCAATTTTCCTGGATGACAATATTTTCTTTTGAAGTGACCAGGACATTTTATCGAGCCACTAAACAATTGTATAAGTCAAGGAAAGACAAGATAAGATTACTTTTGTTGTATTTATTTCTGGGCTGGTTCATTCCTCTAGGGGCTGTCATCATATCGATTGCCTTAAATTATTCTACCTCACTTATTCAATATGGAGTCGATAGACATGGACAACTGGCTGGATGCTGGATTAACCACTTCTCTTCTCTCATTGCCATATTTATTGTACCCCTCGTCTTAAGTCTCATTTTCAACGTCGTTTGTTTATTTCTCACTTCAGTGCTACTATGCAAGGCATACAAGACTCGTGCTAAATATGGCGATGGTCAAGGTGCAGTTTTGGTTAGAATTTGTCTGGCTCTCTTCACTATGACTGGACTGACTTGGTTGTTTGGCTTTTCAGCACTTCATAGTAAGACATATTGGATGTGGTATCCCTTTACCATATTCAATAGTACACCAGGGTTCTTTATATTCCTTAACTTCTTAATAACAAATCGAATTTGGAGCCTTTACAAGGAGCTGATTAAGAAAATGTGTATAGAAAAGTTGTCTTTTAGAAGCAACACATTTGAACTTGCCTCCCAGCCTTCACCTCACAATAATTTAAAGACTGGTACTATTTCATATAGCTTTTGATATAATATTTTTACTTCTACTAGTTTATTATAAATAAAATGATTTATTGAGTTTCGTGCTGTTACTTTTCAATGATTTTCAACCATTAAGTAATTATGCAGAGAGGTGTATAATTAATAGAGAGCGGTGTATGTAGAGGGGTTTGAATGGAGGGATATACCTAGCTGGAGTGAAGTTAATTTTTGTTTTACTATAAGTGCCTGGAACATGTTAACAAATCACCACAGTTGGGCAAAACAGGACTAAGCTGCCTGTCTTATATTACGTGTAAATCTGTTTATTGGATGAGAAGGCCAAAGGCCATGTTGCAATCAATATGTTTGAAAAAGGCCATGCTGCCGTGAAGCTATTATTTGTATTACCTAATAAATGCATATTTCCTTACAAAGCAGCTGTTGTGTAAATTCATAGTATTGTAGTGACTTATTTGAATTGTGCTGTGTAAATTCTTAAACACCATATTTATAGATTACTCTGTGTAGTACAATACAATGCCATTTTGTTGAAGACTCAGAAGATATTAGTAGTTGGCAACATAGCGTAGGACTATGGGGACGTCTAAAAAAATTGTAGTCCTAGTTTTGCTCCATTTCACATTCTTTTGTCTCACTTTTTGTCAGAATTGCAATCGATGTGACAGGTGCTCTTCCATCTTAACGAACAGCTCGGCAATTTGTAAGTGTGATGGCCATTGTTCACAATTCCAAGACTGCTGCTGCCAAAGTTCTTCCGGCTCCTCTTCAATCATTTCAACACTTTTATCTGAAGGAGCAAGCTTAAGCTGTCAGTCAATATACATTAACCCTGAGGTCTCAGTTATTGCTGAGGGTGAAGCCTTCCTTATGGTGTCTTCCTGCCCAACCGATTGGGATGACTCAGCAAATATGGAAGTGGAGTCGTTGTGCAGTAATGGCAGCCAAGATCTTCCACCAGTCACTGACATGTTAACTGGACTAGTTTATAGGAATGAGCACTGTGCACTTTGCAATCGAGTGACTGAACTGGTAGCGTGGACATACAGACTCGTTTGCAGAGAAATTATTTATCGACTTATCAGAAGAAATAGACTTGCAAACATACTCAACCAGGATCCAGAAATCTTGAAGAGAGAGTGTAGTGTCTGTTCATTTGTTCCTCCAATTATTGGCAATTCCAGCATAATTCCCTTAAGATCCTGCGTTCTAAGTATTAACACATGCCTCCCTCATCATATTCTGGAAACCAGAGTCAATAAAAAAATATCAAAAGGGAATTATCAAAACTTGGCGAAGCAATGCAAGTCGGGACGTTCTGATCTTGTTATTGCCAGAAATACTGTATATCACAACAGAGCATGTGCTGAATGTAACGGCGAGTCACTGGAACGTGTGGAATGCTTTGAGCTTGAATCTAGGTCAACAGATGAGCTTAACAATAATATTTGCCAAGTTCCTCCAATCACAACAGAATTACCTACCACTATTTCTACAACTGAATTTACTGTGAAGTCTACACCCCCAGTAAAAACAAAACCAACTCCTATTGGAGATCGAAGACCTAATGGAGATCGAATACCTAATGGTGAAAGACCTAGAGAAGATATAAGACCTGCTCCTCCAGAGGCAATAAGGCCAGTACCAACATTGTCGTATACTGTCACTCTGAGTAGCCTAGGTGATGGCCAGGTTGCAGTTACATCATCAGATGAGACCACCACAGTCTCCATTGTTTGCCCCGAAGGAGAAGTTCTAGTTGGATTTAATTGCAGGCCGACACATTGTCCAGAAGGCTACTCTTTATTTGGAGGCAGATGCTCTTTTGATGTCTATGTGAATATGCCACCAGATTCAATCTCAGGTAATATTAGTAACTACACTAATTGTTCTGATTTGTTTGTTGTTAAGGACAACAAAACTTACATAGATTTTTTCAATGATACAATTTTTGTCCTGCAAATGGAACAGATAGTAGAAGTTATTGATTATAACGAGTTAGGGCATCCCATCATTTGTGGAATTGGAAATAATACCGGGCCACTAAATTGCGCAACAGTTTTAGTTACTTTAAATGAATCTGACTATACTGACTTGAAAAATGGAAGTATATTGTTTCAAAATGAGGCTGTAATGGCAAGCTACCAGGATGGCAGACCTGTCATATGTGCTGATCTCATCAAACCACCACTAGTCAACAATCAAAAGCTACTTTTTGTAGCAGACCTACCAGGAATACAGGCTCTAACGTATGTCGGCTGTTCCCTGTCTTTGATTGGATCTGCTACCATTTTTATAACATACTTGATATTTAAAGAACTCAAAACCTTTCCTGGGATCATACTCATGAATTTATGTGTCGCGGTATTTATGATCAATGCTCTTTATATTGCTGGAGGACCAGCAGTTCAGCGCTGGCCTTCAGTAAGTCTCTGCTCAACCATTGCTATCCTTCTTCACTACTTCTACCTTGCTCAGTTCTCATGGATGAGTATATTCTCCCTCGAAACAACCAGAAGTTTTTATCAAGCTCAAATGCTCATTAAAAAGTCGAGCAAAAATAAAATATCATTTTTCGGTTACTTCATGATTGGGTGGATCCTGCCGCTTGCCGTCAGCATTGTATCAGTTACTCTGAACTTTACGACTGCACTGATTCAGTATGGCACCAATAGTCAGGGAGAGTTAGCTGGTTGCTGGATCAACCATTACTATTCCCTTATTGTTGTATTCCTGGTGCCATTAGTGCTGAGCCTTGCCATTAACCTTATCCTTATTGTCATCATCACAGCATTCCTCTTCAAAGTACACTGGGACCAGTCTAAAGTAGACAAATCCAGCATAAGTACTATCATTAGGATCTGGCTTGCTATCTTCACCATTACTGGTCTCACCTGGATCTTCGGGTTTATAGCTATTTCTAAGCATATCAGCTGGATGTGGTATCCCTTTGTAATCTTCAATAGCTCAATTGGCTTATTCATGTTTCTTGCTTTTATTTTCACCAAAAAAGTTTTCAATCTATATCGTGGACTTGTCAAAAAGACGTCAGGCGGTCATAATCATAGGAGGTACAACTTCCCAGCAACAGGATCCACACAGAGATCCAAGATAGAGTTGGTATCCAGAGAGGATTCATCTTCATCATTGGAGTATAACAAAATGAAAACAATTAACTAAATTAACACTGCATACGTGTGAGTTTATTTGGTCACTCCACATCCACATCTTAAATTTGTTTACTTGCATCTGTGAATGTCACCTAATAATGTGTTTATCAGTTAATCACCAAGCTTTTTATCTTTCTTATGCAATGTTAATTAAATGCCTGCGCCAATCATAATTTAACCAGCTATACATGTTGATATAGCTAGCAGAACATCTTTGTATATTGTGCAGTACTTAAAGCAAACTAATTTTGAAGGAAAAGGATTTTAGGTATGGGAGCACCAATCCATGTAGACTTACTATCCCATCGTCTATTTCCCTATTTAAGCTGGTATTTCTTCTAAAAGTTAGGCCCCAGCACCAAGTCGCCTGGATTCCTTCCTTTCAGTAATACTTATAGCTTCTGTATTCTCCTATTCACCTCAAAATCCATAGAAAACATGGAGTGACAGTTCAGTAAACTGCTCTCTAGTAGCTAGTGCAACTAATCTCCTGATTTGATATCAGTTACATACTTCTCAGTCCATGCTATTAGTTAAGTCAGCCATTAGTTAAGTTATCAAACAAATAGGACACAAAAAGGATAAAGCAGCAAGTAAACACAAAATAGAGTTTATCACATTCAATAGTTGTTCATGTTCTTTTTTTTCTTCTTTAGGTATCAATCTTCCTTCTTCATGATCCCTGATTTCATGCAGGACACATCTCTGTCACACCGACTGCCGACCTGTCTACACCATAGAGTGCCTTCCATATCACTCGCAGCTTCAGCATACTTGCCATCTTCAATGTAGCTTCTGAGGGTCCCAAATGTCTCCAGCGTGCCACAACCCATGTTAAAAGCCATATCATTGATAGCTGACCTTGGACCTTCAGGGATACTCTTTGAAACGTAACGAACTGAGCAACCTTTGGCGGAGTCCATGTCTTTGTTGAAAAGCTGCTCAATCTGAGAATCTGTCAAACACTCAGTTCCGTTTAATACTTTGTTATAGTCTGCTCCGACTGATGCCAGTTCTCCTTTTGCTCCGAATTTGTCCAAGTTAAACCCCACGCCAACTGTAGGGTGCCCCATGCTGTCTTTGTACACGCAAGTCCTGTACCCTTCATTGAGTTTTTCTCTGTCGTAAGAATCACATTCCCCAGCTTCGTTCAGAGAAATGTAGCATGCAAATAGTAGGAGGGCAGCTAAGACTTTCATAGTTTCCGACCGCCTTATGTTTTTTGACCTTTCTAGCTTTGAAAGGGTGTGTGGGCACTGCTCGCGGTATTTATGCGCGTCGTCAGCAGCTCATCTTTTCTGACCTTCTTGGGTGGTCAGACTAACCGGACCGGACCCGCCCACGGACCGGACTAAATTCGCGAAAAACTCGCGCACAGCGAGCGCGCATGCCCGGACTTCGTGTAAACTACGTCCAACTTATTGATAACAATATTGGTACTACCCTGTTTCTAAGTAATAGTTAGAGCATACGCGCTTAGGTACTGGTGGATTTAGTGCACTGAAGCCCAAGGGCCGTGTAGGCCCGAGGGCTTTGTGCACTAAATCCACCAGTACCTGAGCGCATGCTCTAACTATTTTAGAACCGTTTACCCAAAGCCCGCCCAGTTTCCACTAGCAACTTGGTTTATCAGCATTTTCGCACAAATATGGCGGTGTCAAGCGAATTTCCGGCCCAAAATTAAAAATCAATTAAAATTCAATTGAAGCACACCTGGCAGGTTTACTTTAGCATTGTAGCTGCCAGCTGTTATCTCCAGCCTGGGCTGCTCTGCTCTGTGGTAAACAGTTAAGCAGCTAGCTCTATGGTAAATTCCTGCGAGCGTCAGCAGGAGAGTTGTCCAACTAGGGCTGGTCCCATATAGGTCGGATATGAGAGGGTAGTAGACCCTCACATATCATATCCAGGCCTCACACAGCTTTATCCGGCCTATTCTATTAAACTAAAACTCAAAAATAGCAATACCTCAAGGGTGGTTAGTATGCACAGTTTATATACCTAAAGGCAAAAAATAGTGCACACTTACCAAGTTAGTACACCTAGTAACAATATAGCAACGGGTTCTAATGAGTGGAAGAGAAACATCTGTTACATGGCAAAGGTAAGAAAAAAAAGCACAGACAGCACTAATAGGGAATTATTTTGTTATCAGTGATGCCTCCATAACTACACTTTAATAAGCTTTGGTGAAATTGTATAACCATATTTAAAATAGTTGACAGTACACAACCTCAACAGAATTATCTTAAAGAATTAATGTCAACATAGCATTGTTGTATGCATTGTAATAGTATTCCATTACATTAAATTATAATCGTTCTTGTTGCCATTGCCATAATAATAACAATGATAACACAACAATTACACTATTAGTAATAAAACTATAATTACTACTATAACTATATTGTAATTGTTATTGTGGTTATTGTTATTATTATTATTATTATAATTATTATTGTTATTGTTATCTTCATTACTATCTTTGTTATTGTTTTTATTATAACTATTATCATCATTATTATTATGAATTCCAGCTAATTAAAAAATATGCATCCTCTTTTATTTTGAAGTGTAGAAACATTGTGTTAACGAATTCTAGCTAATTAAAGAGTACACAACAGTTTTTCCCTCCTTTATTTGAAGCATAGACATATGTGTTAGTGAATTCTAGCTAATTAAACAGTTTCCCCTCCCGTATTTTGAAGTGTAGACACATATGTTAGTGAATTCTAGCTAATTAAAGAGTACGCAACAGTTTTTCCTCCTTTATTTTGAAGCGTAAACTTGTGTTAGTGAATTCTAGCTAATTAAAGTGTACGCAACAGTTTTCCCTATTTTATTTTGAAGCGTAGACACATGTGTTAGTGAATTCTAGCTAATTAAAGAGTACGCAACAGTTTTTCCTCCTTTATTTTGAACTATGTCTTAGTAAAGTTTAGCTAAAGAAAGGGTTTTCCATGCTGTATTTGGAAACAAGTTCTAGATATTGTGTATGAAAGGCCATAAGCCGGGTACTGATTTCACAATGAGGTGGTGGCCAGTTTTGGTCAATTTCCTAGAAAAGAACAAATTACAGCAACTTAGTACACAAACAAACTGGAAACAGGCTAAGAATAAGTCGTGAGGACCTTAACATAAAGAAAACACAAAAACAATGTGAGGAAAACTGCGGGATAAAAAGAAGAAGAGTACTGTTGGCCATTGACACAGCTAAATTCAACTACACAGGATTTACAGTATACTGTCAAGTACTGCTAGATACTATCCTGAGGGATCACCTTCAATCAAGAAGTAATTTGGTATACACACACAGCATTGATAGGAGCTAGAGTTTATCACAAGCAAAAATGGTTATACAACACCTGTTTGTGTGTTGACAAACATAATTGATGAATAGTGAGCTATTCTGGAAGGCTTTTCTTTGTGCGACTACTTTTTAAGTTTGAATGGAGAAGGAGCTTGGTCAAAGGGCACACCGGGGATTCACCTTTTATACCCAGAATGTTGTAAACAAGGCCATAAGAGAAGAACAACATTGAATTATAACTTCGAACTCCACGTTTAAGCCAGAATTCATCACATTGAACTGCTAAAATTATGTAGAGGGATACTTGAAGTGGATTTCTTTAATGTGAATGTAGAGGCCTGCATGCCCCATATTATATGGTAAATACATTATTAGAATGTTAGAAGTTTTCTCTCCCCCTCCCTCCCCCTTTCCCCTCCCCTCATCCCCTCCCAAGACGTAAATTTTAAGGAAGAAAAATTGCTAAGAATGGTGCCATTGTGAAGCAACTGCTTAGTTTTGAGTCATATGATTTTGGGCCACTTCTGATGCAATCCACCATCACAAATTATACGAGGGGAAACTGTTGTACACTCTTTAATTGATAAGGAGTCACTTCAGATGCATATACTGTCACATAATACGAGGGGACACTGCCGTATATTATTTAATTAGCTAGAAATTTCATTAACATATATATATATGTTACAGACAAATTACAAACTTGGACTGTTTTAAATGGTCCAGCCATTTTAAAACGGGCCAGACCATTTTAAAATGGGCCAGACCATTTCCAAACCTCAGACTGTTTTAAAACAGGCCAGACCATTTAAAAAAACAGGCCAGACCACCGGCCAGACTATTTTAGAACAGGCTGGTCAAACTATTCAAACCATTTCGAAGGGTGTCAAACCCTTTTTAAAAGAATCAGATCATTAAAACGAGTCAAATAGTAAACCTGGCAAAAAACAAAAACAAAAACAAACTGCTAAATGTAAATAAGGCAGTTGCCAAAGCAGACCCAAGACACAGAACTCTTGTGTGCTCATAAATATTTTTTCTGAATAGAACTATTAAAAAAAAAATTGAAATAAAACAGATAGTCTTTTAAAAAGTTGATTAATCTAAACTTCACTAATCCAAGCAATTTGGGCATGCCAATCCTATTAAAAACACACTTGATCATTTGTGCGTGCATTTGTCACTTGTCCATCTTCTTAAAAGAATGTAACTGAAAAGACCTTGCAATAAACTTCTTTTAAATGAAAATTAAAAAAAAAAGCTCTCACACTCACAAATAACTAGTGCAGGAATACAGAGTAGTCATACCATTATAATTATAGGAAAGGCTACAGTTGATCAATCTATTAGAGCATTAACGAAAGCTGAGTAAGGTGGGTCGCAGTCATCTAGGGTGAAAACTTATAAGATTGGCAAGGTCATTCAGTAGACATGGCTATGTTCTCATGGTCAGACAAAAATGGAAAAAAAGACAGGTAAGTACACAAATTACAATGTGAGAAATGCATAATTAATATGTAATGAGTTTTTTCAAACTAAACATTTCACAAATTTGAACTCCCTCTTGGTCCCACTAAAGTATTCACCCACACAGATACAAAGATCAACAAACAACAAGTTAGATAATCAATTATGTTGCTCAGAGTAATCTCTTTTTCCAGCTAGCTCTGTGCACAACAGATTCATTACAGAAAGGTTACTAAAAATAAGGGGAAATATATTACGTCTATGGAATTTTGAAAGGAGGGTGTATTTCTCTTTACCAACAATGGAGTGATATGATCTAAATCAGGCTATTATGCCCATAACCACATTCTTTTATTAACAAATTCAAACTATTATTATAAATTACACAGGACACGTTAAATTAAAGGAAAAATACATTTTCTCTTTTTACTCTGTGTCATATTAGTATAATCATCTGAAGTCCTGCTTTTCTGGCTCTCACTTCCATCAGAAAAACAAAACAAAAACAATCTAAGAACAGAAACCTGCCTTGGTGTCTATGTCCTTGGGCTATAAAATAGTTATAAACCAATAAGAATTGGTTTGTACTGCAATTCACAAACCCTCGCAACTTGGGCTTCACCGTCGTGTCATGGGATTTGTAATCACATACAAACTCAATATTGGTTATAACTTACACATAGTACTGGTAGCACAGCAGGGTATTCAATAAATTTAGATCACGTTGAACCACTGTATCTGTTAAGACATGAGTCAGTTAAAACAGTATGAGTGAGTCTATTCTTTTTTGACAGTCATTTAAAAACTTCCCAAAAAAATTAGAAACTGCAATGTATTTTCTGTAATTTTTTAATGTAAAGTGCTTTACAGAGACAAAAAAAATGTGTTTGTGTTGTGTAGCTTGATAAGGATTGTACAATAAACTTGTCCATGAATTAGTCATACCCCCCATGATAGCAGTAGTATAGTCTTAGTGTTTGCTGTTAGCTCTTGCAATGATACGATGCAGCAAGATGTAAGGAACAAATGCATGTAAATTAAAGCTCCATGTACTTGCATTGTGCACTTATTTCAGTTCAAATTCTAGGAACAGTGACATTATTTCTCAAAGGTGACAAGACAACACATTTGTCAGAGTGATTTAACGTCTGATCTCAATACTCTGGCTCTGGTGTGACGCTGCCTGACATGGCTACCACCATAGCTGTCTCCACGAATGTCACGTCACTGTCAGCTTTGTCTGAATCCATATCATGAGGTTGAACTTTGACACAAAGAACTGCATTCGTGGCTTCTCTGGTGGACATTTCTCGATGCAGCATCGTGTGGTGTTTATTGTGGCATGTTCAGAAGGTGTACTTGGAGGGACAGTGCGTGTAGCCATGTCCTTCTCCTAGACAGTTAGTACACTATCGCTTCTCCCAAACAAACTTGTTTCTTTTGTCTACGTCATAGTGCGGGCGAAGGGTTGACACCGAACTAAGTTGTGCTTGTCTGTGCAAAGAGGGCACTTGATAACTGGCGGCAATTTATTCGGCTTGCTCTTGGCTGAGCTGTTGACTGGTGATGTGGAAGTGGTTCCAGAGGCGTCTGGTGCCATTTGTTTGACAAGGTTTCTGATGTATTCCTCGGCATCTTCTACTTCTTCAGGGATCAACTGTGGTCAAACTCTCTGTGGTGATATACTAACACAATGTAAACAGCAAGATTTCTGGAGGGTACACTTACTGTCTACTATATCCTACTATATTCGGCAAGAAGTCGAAATATCAAGTTAAGTTTTAATTAACAATATTATTGATTGAAAGAACGAGAAAATTTGCTATTATTATAATTATTTCAGCCGAGAATGACTGAATCAGTAATTATGGCACATCCTCATTCTGTTATGCCTTGCAGATAAATCATCTAAGGCACTTGGAAATGATTTGTATTAGAATTGTGGGTAGGTATGGAGCTATGCTACAACTGTATAGGCTAAAATACAAATAGAACAAAAACAAAAATAAAATAAAAACAGTCAACAGCGTAGACTAATATATTATTTTGATCACTGCAAAAGATAATTGGTGAGTGAACCACTATAAGGGATGTTTATGTCAATTATTTCAGCTGTCAATTATTTCAGCTTATTATTCGGCTGTAAACTATAATCACTTAAATGACAACATCTGGTACAATAAGCAAATGATGGGTAATGACATGATTAACACAATAATGAAGAGGATGGCTGCAACTGCAGGATTGTCTGGGAAGAAAACAAACCATTCAGCAAGAAAAACGATGTGACTTGTCTCACAAAACATAATATACCAGAAACTCAAATTATTCAATTACTGGACATAGAAATCTGCCAAGTCTCAACAATTATAAAAAAGGCCTCACTAGAACAACAAAGGGGCCGGAGTACATTGTCAGGCTGGTTAGGGTATGGCCTGACCACTTTTTGGGGATGACATTACATATTCATGGAGAGAAACAACAGACTTTGGAGTCATGTTTATAAACACTTTCATTGCAAACAATGATCATATAAGAAAGATTATGTGTTATTGTTACTTGCAGTGTAATTCTTTGTCATTTGATTAAAACACATGTCCAGTTAAAAGTGGCACATTTCATTACATGTCTCAGTGTACTGGCCACATCCATGACCACACCTTTTCTTGGCCTGACCACTAAAATTGATCTTTCTCCAGCTCTGTTTGTCTTGAGCTCATACAGGTAGCCTGAGCCTTCAATTTCTAGTATTTCATCAAGTGGTACTGCAAATCAAGACTTGACGACTCAGTCCTTGCTTGCTGGACCAAGTTATCAATCAATATTGGCTTCCCTACAGCAACACAGATACCAAGTTTCACAATGTCCACAGCATCTAAAGACACGCAATAATAATAGTGATAATTCACTAATAGATAAAAGAATAACACATATAGATATGTCGAAATGGTGTATTTTTATTTACTATGAAAATTTTATTATGAAAACAGAAAATTGGAATTAACCCCAAGGGGATGCAATAACACTTTTAGAATGCCAAAGGGGATGTAATGGTAAAATATTGGGGTAGTTTGATTTGTATTAATCTCTATGGGAGTACCTGAGTTCAGTACATGATAATAATAATTATTGTGTTACTATAATTGTGGGGCTGCCCACAAGAGGATGAAGAATAAAGAGATATTATCATATCACACATTGCAGAATCACACCTGTAACTTACCTAACTGTTCTCTTAGCTAGTGTGTTCTCTCACCTAATGAGCACAGTCAGTGCCTCGTTTCTTTTTTCTTTTTATGTTACACTTGTGGATGGACGGCCATATAATATTTAACTATCCCATCATATCTCCAATAAGTCTTTGGTTGTAGTTACCTTCACACATCTCATGCATGCTATTAATTAATTGCTACATCTGAGCATTGGAGGAGTATTTGATTTAGTTACTGCTGAGGGTGTAGTATCAGCTATAATATAGATAGACTCTGGTGGCAGTTATGCATTTCTGAGGGCAGTCCGAGTAGATAAAGCCTACATCCTCAAACTCAAAGGTGCCTCACAATTTTATTATTATTATCGTTATTATTTTATTGTTGTTATCATTTTTATTATTATTTTTAATTTTGTTGTTATTGTTAATAATATTATTATGGCCATGGTAACAACAAGAACAATTATAATTATATGATAGTATGCAAAACAACAATGGAATGCTAGTAAATAACGTCAATGTTTACAAAAATGTTATGTTGATGCTGACAACAATAAATGAATGCTGTTTGGGCTTATCTTTGCTAAGTAATAAATCTTTCTCTTCAACTTATTGACACTGAAAGAGAAACAAGGAAGTACTATAGCTCTATTATAGACACATTTTACATGGAGTCCAGGCGTGCGCGCTCGCCGTGCTCGAGTTTTTTTGCGAATTTAGTCCGGTCCATGTTTTAGTCAGACCCGTATAAATTATCCAGTTTTCGCGTATTTTGTGCGCGGTGGTGTGAGTTGTAGGAGGCTGATGATGTCGATAAAGGTCAGGCTCGACGGAGCCCCCCAAGAACAAGAGAGATGTCATTGAGATGAAGTAATTTACCAACGTTTTTTAGTGGTAGTGATTTAGTGTGGGTTGTGCGCTATTTGTATAATGTTTCTGTAACTTTTTAATGACCAGTTTTGAAAGAAAGTATTGATTGAAATTTGTCTATAGTAAGTTTAGGTATTAGTATCTAGCAACAGAAAAGAGAAGCCTCAGCATCATAGGTGCAGCCCCCAGAAAATATGCTGAATAAATCTGCTGGGATGTTGGTTCCAATCTTTAGGATAGCTTGGCAGTCATTATGTAGTGGTAGGCAGTAGCTAGCTACTTTGTCTAAATTGCGAATGCAAATTTTATCTGGAACTTGCATGTAGTGATCAGGCAACTGACAACTGAAAGTCCTCACTGTTTCGAGGCTGCCCTTAATGTTACTTCAATGGTCACTTTTTAGTTATTATAATGTAGCTGATTTAAGCAAATTGTTTCGGGATGGGGAGGAACTTTCGCTTGGGGTGGGAAATCCCAGGTTTCCCTCCCTTCTCTATAAAACCCTAACCTTAGTCAAGGTTAAATATTGGATATTTTATAGATTCACTGCTGACAAACAGAGATAGAGCTGCAGACACAGATTGTATTGCATGACATAACATTGGGCAATGTGAGTACTGAGACATTGACAAGGAGTTACTATTGTGTTAAAAGTAACTCGGTCACATTTTGGCACACATTCATATTTACTCAAGTCAGGAGTGTTTGATGACCTTATGCATGCAAGCACATGTTTGGACTATATTTAGAATCAGGAGTCTAACACACCTTGAGGTTACTTTCATTAACTTTTTTCCCCATCTCTATTTTCAGGCTGTTGGGAGTTCCACCGTGCTATCTGCAGCATTGATGGAGCTATGAGGACACTGGAACTTATAAATATAGAAACCGAATAGGTCTGGCTTTACTCCTCTACAGTGCACCTCCACTGGACAGCTGACACTGTGGAATAGCTTTGGGAGAGCCCCCAAAAATGGTTCTAGTAACAGCAGATACAATGCTGCACTTCTATATTAACGGTGAGATTCCGTTTTTCTAGTTAGTAGAGTATCCCCACACACTTTGTGCTTGGATTTTGTAGCTGATATTTGAATTGTAAGAGAATGCACAAGTGATGATCACGGAGAGGCTAATATACATTAGTGACCATTGGTTGGAAAACTGTGCATCATGTGGCACAAAAAATTGAAAGCTCATTTAGTATCAGATTTATAACATGTCTATTGACAAGACACCCTGTACCAATATATTGAAATGTCACCTCTTTTAGGATTGGTGAGCTTTACCAAATACCATTATGACAAGACTCCTTGTGTTATATGTGGGATTAGCCTAGTAACTACGATACATTTTTAGTAGTGCCTATCACAGGACTGTCAACTCTCTCACTCCAACAATAACTGTTTAAATACTTTATGCTTGTCAGATCCCTAACGTGTGATTGCTGACTAAATGTGACCTGGTGAATGGGCCTGTTATTGGAATTAGGAACCCTTTACCAAGTTCTAGACTGGGTTATCGCATTTGACATTCTTTACGGTTGACCAATGCTTGTGACACAACCTCAATCTTTTCCAAGGCTCTATTTAGATTAGGAATTCTTTACCAAATATTAAATTTACAATGTGGTGACAAGGTACCCTTTACCATGAAATTGTTTGATGTAGGATTGGGAACCCTTTACCAAGTACTTGTGTTATCTTATTGTGATAACACACCCATTACCATCTATTTGGTTGACCAGGTTCAAGTACCTATTAGATGAGGAACCCTTTACCATATATCTGATTTACGTTGTTGTGACAAGACACTCTTTACCGAGCAGATGTGTTCTAGAAGATTCATAGGGAGTGCTTTCTTATTTTCCTAAACATTACTTTTTTAAAATGCCATATTATTAATAAATGTTATTCTCTGTATTAAATTAGAATGATGTGGGGTGGGGGGCAAAATTCTAGTAACTTTTACGGCTATCCAATTTAGCGTAAACTCTATAATTATGGAGCTAGATTAACAGCAGTAATTTGCTGTAAGCTATAGTTTGATGGATTGAATGAAATAAGCGGCTTGATAGACAGTGTAGGCAGTAATTGGCAGCCTATACTATCATATAGCACTTGCTTGATAAGTATACAGTTCTGTTTCTGATCCCACTGAAGATCCCTATAAAATGACTTCAGTGAACTTTTACTTATTAAAGTTTTCTGATTCCACTTGGTAAAGTCTGTGTTATATACACTTTATAGATAGACGTTTTTATAAAGGTTTATATTATAGGCACTTAGGTAAACAATTTCTGATCCTGCAAGACCTTGGAAAGATCTGTATCATAGACATTTCATATAGGTAAAGTGTCACAGGCACTTCATAAAGGTCTGTTTCATGGGCACTTTATATTGGTAAAGGGTCACAGGCACTTTATACAGGTCTATCATGGGCACTTTATATTGGTAAAGGGTCACAGGCACTTCATAAAGGTCTGTATCATGGGCACTTTATATTGGTAAAGGGTCACAGGCACTTCATAAAGGTCTGTATCATGGGCACTTTACATTGGTAAAGGATCCTTGCTTAAGCTATATTTGAAGATTACTTGATCCTCATAAGCTTGATATATTATGATTAATAGTTCCTTATTATTATTGGAGAGAATGCAGACACTTTGTGTGTGAGTGTATGGTGGGGAGGAGAGAGAAATATTTTAGTGTATTCTTAGCTATTACATGAAGTGTGCAGTAAGACTGGTTGGGAACTGAACAGTCAGTTTGTACACAAATTGGTATCAATACAAAAGACACTTAGTAGAATGTTTCCAATCATATAGTATTGATATGATCCTAATAGGTTAGATGAGAGTGTGAGTGAACTTCATAAAGACTTCAAGAGAAAGTGTGGGAATGGACATGACCTGAGTGTCAAATGCTATTATGTCCATGTAATTATAATAAACAAAGTTGTGTCCTTGCTGTCTTCTAAACATTACTATTGTTGTTGTCGTCATTTTTATATAAGTGCAATAAAAATTTTATTGGAATTTTACTGGTGAAAATAGTATGACATGCTGAGATTTGGGAAAAGGTGTGGAATGTCCGAAGTAGTGTTGGGTCAAGCCCAGTTGAGCTTAAACCTTTTTGAGATTAAGTCCAGGTTTGTCAAGGGCTTGAAGAGGCTTGAAGCCCATTTCATAAAAATGATCAAGAGCTTGAGCTTGGACTTAAGCTCTATCACAAAATATTGGGCTTGAGCTTAAGCTCAATTGATTGGTAGTTGTTTGCTGAATGGAAGCAAAGAATCAATATTAGTAGACAATAACACTTTCCCATTTTACCTAATAGGCTATTAGCCACAACCAATATTAGTAACTTTTATTAATAAAGTCATTTCCTTTTTGTTTATTGAATTAGCGTAAGTCCTCGAATATTGACCAACATATATTATCGCCTCCCTCGTATTGCATTATCGTCCGATCACCATTGAGTGAAGTTAGCTAAAACACGTGCGTGCCACAAAAAGGCGCCATTAATTCTAATTAATACTCATCGTCTTATCTAAGTAAGAAGCTGCTTTTGTTGATGTTGTCTGGTGGAAGTTAGTTGCTGTTCTGTAGCAGTACAGGGACAGATGTTTACAGTTAGGTCTTATGGAAGTTAGTTGCTGTTCTGTAGCGGTCAGCGTCTTTGCAAAACTCCTGGAATTGTGTGCTGCATAACTATTGGATAGTCTTTTAACGGTATGTGTAAGTTAGCGTAGGGATGGCAAATTAGAGATAGGAAGTAGCTAGCCACAAATTGACCAGGTTCTTAATTCACTTAGCCCCACATGCTGTTGAGTATTCACGTGATATTGTCCATGTGGACATGCTTTAGTAGTCGTCTAGTTTCTTTTGATGGGTTCAAAAGAATCTCGTCCAGATAATCGTGAAGCTAGCAAGATATATTTGGATAATGATGTATGGGGTCGTTCATATAGAAAGTATTGCTCAGTTCGTGCTCCTCACCAGTTGGAATTTTTAACTGAGCCTAAGGATTGTGATTATTGCAGGATAGTGAGAAATATCAGAGTTAAAACAATATACGTGTAAAACCTGTCACCTTACCTTTTGCTTTACTAAAGATAGAAACGATTTCAAAGACTGGCATTCACATACGTGTGATCACTACCATGGTTATTCGTAGGTATGTACCTAGCTAGTTATGTTGTGATCACTACCGTGGTTATTCGTAGGTATGTAGTAGCTAGTTATGTTGTGATCACTACCGTGGTTATTCGTAGGTATGTACCTAGCTAGTTATGTTGTGATCACTACCGTGGTTATTCGTAGGTATGTACCTAGCTAGTTATGTTGTGATCACTACCGTGGTTATTCGTAGGTATGTACCTAGCTAGTTATGTTGTGATCACTACCATGGTTATTCGTAGGTATGTACCTAGCTAGTTATGTTGTGATCACTACCGTGGTTATTCGTAGGTATGTACCTAGCTAGTTATGTTGTGATCACTACCGTGGTTATTCGTAGGTATGTACCTAGCTAGTTATGTTGTGATCACTACCATGGTTATTCGTAGGTATGTACCTAGCTAGTTATGTTGTGATCACTACCGTGGTTATACGTAGGTATGTACCTAGCTAGTTATGTTGTGATGTAACTTAGTTATACTGGACTTGAGTATGATTTTTTACCTATGGGTGGGTGATAGGAAAGCAGGCTATAACCTTTACCTAACGTTATGCTATGCATGGAAAAGCTCAATGCACATTTTTGTTCACATTGTTATATTGTGGTACTGGTGAAGTGAAAATGCATTGTTACTCTCGCTTTAAATTTTGCACATGCAGACTTTTGCAAGCTCAATTTGAATGTTCACACAGTGAAATACTTGCGCATAGACTTCAACAAATGTAAACTTAGTTATCTGCATGCTTACCATGATTTTGGTGGCAAACCGAGAATGAAAATGGGTATTGTAGTGACATGTATATACTTTGTGGCAAACGTTTGAATTAAGTAAAGCAAACTAGAAAAACGCTATGTAGTGTGAAGTGGTAAGAAGAGCCAGTTTGGTTGGATGGTGAATGTATTTTATCGTCAATACTGAGTACAGCAAGTTAATTTTAAGAAAGAGTATGGTTAGGAATATTTTCTATTGAGGGGGAGGGGGAGAACTTTCGCTAGGGTACATATTTCCCTCTATGAAATGCTGTTGAGTGATCAGTCGTAGCTTTACCTATTAGTTGAAAGTTTGTATAAAAATCTATTCCGAAACTGCTATATCTATTGATATGGTGATCTATTTTAGTTGAACTAGACTGGCTGGCTATTTTGTGTAAAAGTCCGAAATTTTGATTTAACTTGACTTATAAAGCAATAGACTTGCACCTTTTTGTATTACTTTAGATGGTCAGAGTTTTATCCAGGATTTTGGCTGGAGTGGGGAGACTTTTAGTGTTCAGCCACACTCATGTTTGTAGCTAATATATGATACACATAAACAATATTCACTTCACACTGATTATTGTGTGGTCCTATGCACTAAATGGTTAACTTCAGGTGGGAGCATTGGGGGAAATATTTAATCAAATTAATGAAAAAATTCTGAGAGGGTAAACTTAGCTGGGGGATAGAGATTCAAGAGACTGCCCCTCTCTGTGAAACTGTGATGTTTAGATATTTCCTCTTACTATGCTTGTGTCTAAGTTGATTGATTTTTTTAATTTTTTTTTTAGAATGGCCAATAAGAAATACAAAGGATTCAGGCGACGACAACTTCAATCTAGGTAAAGCCCGTCCACACAGGTCAACCGAAACAGCAAAAGAAAAAAATGATCAGATGATCAGATGGTGGGAGCTATTCAGGCTGTTATAAATGATGGGCTTTCAATGAATCAAGCAGCTGATAACTACCAGGTTCCTCATAGTACAGTATTTGTGGAAGAGTGACACATGGCGTCAACCCCGGTCTAAAGCCATACTTGACAAAAGATGAAGAGCAAGGTCTTGCAGATTATCTTATAAGTGCTGCTAACATTGGGTATGGAAAGACTCATAGAGATGTCCTTTTGCTTAGTTGAGATATACCTTCGGCAAAAAGGGTCTCTGAAAGCACGTTCAGTCAGTAGGAGCTGGTGGCATAATTTTATGAAGCGTAACTCATCTCTTTGACTTCGCATGGGTGATTCTACGGCTGGAGTAAGGATGGATGCCATGAATGAAGAAAACATGAAAAGCTACTTCGAATTGCTGAAATAAACACTGGATGACCATGGTTTTGACAAGCACCCTGAATCTGTTTATAACATGGATGAAACAGGTATGCCTCTTTGTCCTCCTCCACCTAGAATAGTAGCAAAAAAAGGGACAGAAAAAGGTTCGCTATCATACATCAGGCCAGAAGTCACAAGTAGCAGTGATTGGATGTGGTAGTGCTACAGGCCAAGTCATGCCACCCTTCATTATCTTTTCTGAAAAACAAATAAATTTATTATGGACTCTGAATGTTGTGAATGGTTCGCGTTTTGCTGTTAGTGACAATGGCTGGATAGATCAAGAATTGTTCAAGTTCTGGCTCAGTGATCATTTTCTACGCAATGCATCGTCTGGACAACCACTTCTCCTATTGCTTGATGGACATTGTTCCCATTTTGAGCCATGTACAATTCAGCATGCTCGTGACTGTGGTGTAGTCATGCTATGCTTGCCACCACATACTACACACGAATGTCAACCCCTTGATACAAGCTTCTTTCGCTCACTCAAGTCTCACTGGCAAGATTTTTGTCATAGATTTTATCAGACTAATCCTGGTAAAGTGATTACCAAGTTAAATTTCAATTTAGTGTTTAAACCAGCCTGTGAGAGTGCTGCAACTCCTGCAAATCTTGTTAATGGCTTCAAGAAATGTGGCATATATCCCTTCGATCCATCTGCAATATCGATTGTCACTCAAACAGGTGAGTGTACATTTGAACTTAAAATACAAATGAACCAGAAGTTGTTGAGGCTGTGAATGTCTGTAATCAATCAGCATATTGCCAACTCTTCCCCACTCCCCCTCCCCCAAGCTAAATCTATAAAATTCACCTTATTTTACACACTTCAGCTAAACATTTGGCTTTAATCAAGTGCCTGAAGGTTACATTTATCACATTATAGCGAATATTAGTGATCAACGTATCAATTTCTGCTAATATTAAAATGACTCAAATACAATGTTCCAGAACACCACAATTCCCTGGCTGTTACAACACTCACTGAATTTCCTACTCAAATCGCAGTCACCACACATTCAGGATCCACTTCTCATGTCACAGTAAATGTCTTAGCAGGTACCACACCCCTGGGATCAAGTTCGCAAGTCAAAACAGATGTCTTAGCAGGTACCACACCCCTGGGATCAAGTTCGCACTTCACAGCTGATGTAGCAGGTACCACAACCCTGGGATCAAGTTCACACATCACAAAAGAGGTCTTAGCAGGTACCACATCCGAGGGATCAAGTTCGCACGTCACAACATATGTCGTAGCATGTACCGCACCCTCGGGATTTAGTTCATACATCACAACAGAAGTTGTAGCAGGTACCACACCCCTGGAATCAAGTTTGCTCGTCACAGCAGAATTAGCAGGTACCAAGCCCCTTGGATCCCTTTCAGTACATGTAAAGTAAAGTTACCCCACCCCCCCCCCCCCCCCCACCCCCCCCCAAAAAATAATAAAATAAATAAATAAATTATTACTACCTATGCCTAATTTGTATTTGTAATGTTACATACCTGTATTGTTTATCTTTCTAGGTACCACACCCACTGGATCACTTTCCAGTCAGAGTCACTGCACAACGTGGATTATTGATTCCTGGTGCAGTCGAGTCACCACATGTACTGGAGTTGCGGTTACCATGCCGGTTCCATGGTCTCGTTCAGTTGCAAATTCGAGTACTGTATAACTCACCAAAGTTGCACCTCCTGTTGCTTCCTCAAATTTACGTTCACCATTCACCAATCTATTAAATTTACCTGTGGTAAGGTATGTTACTACGATATCATCAAAGACGGGTTCAGCACTTGTTCTCACTATTGGTCACTTTATAAAGTGAAGGAAGAGAAAAAGAAGTGTGAAACTGAGGAGAAGGAAAAGTGAAAACAGGAAAGAGAAAGGAAAAAAAGGGAAATAGAACAAAGAAGAAAGGCTAAGGAAAGAGTTCGACGAACTGAGGAGAAGGAAAAGAAGCGTAAGCAGGCAGAGGAGGAGAAAGCTAAGAAAGTTTACAACACAAAGCTGTGACAGGCAAGAAACACTCTCGAGAGGTCACTACTGAAACGTCAACCAATTAAGGACATTTGAATTTAGTTGAAGGTGGGAGCAAGATTACAAGTAGACATACTCTGCACAAGAGATCAAAAGTTACAATGGACAGTAGCATATTCACACATTTATGTTGTGTCTGCTTCAGTTCTTTTGAAGAGGACGAAGGAACGGGCAGAGAATGGCTTCAGTGCATCTAAGGTGGATTCATGAAGATTGTGTCGTACCAAACCCCAATGGTGAAAATAAACTTTGTCCCATATGTTGAACTCTGAATTGATTCGTAGCATTTGATCTTTTCATTTTTTTGTAAGTCATGATTTTTTTTTCTTGTTGGAATTCAAATGAAAATGAAGTAAACTCCAATGGCAGTAGCACATTGTTATAATGCTGGTCGAGAGGGTTTTTTGTTTTACAGATTGAGAAAGGGGGGGGGGGGGGTTGCTGCCCCTTCTTCCTTGTCCTTTTAACAGTCAAACACTCCAATAACAATATTTTAACAGTCCCCTAAAATTCCTATACTGACAATACTTCGGCCCCCCCCCCCCCCCCCCCCCCCGGGGCCCCCCCCCCCCACCACCCCCCACCCCCCCCCCCCCCCCTGGCCCACCTGACGTGCCGCCCCCCCCCCCCCCCCCCCCCCCCCGCCCCCCCCCCCCACCTTCAATCAGAAACAATTGAATAGTAAATGGGCAATTTAGTTGAAGCTAAGTACAGGGGGGGCTCCACAGGGGGGGCTCCACAGGGGGGGCGAAGGGGCAATCATCGCCCCCTGAACTTCCAAATAGGGGGGCATTGCCCCCCCCCCCCAACTTTCACATTATCATGTAATGTACATCATTACATCATTACATACTCACACATCATTGGATTATTTATTAAAAACTATTCTTAGATATGTAAAATGTGTGATGTCCTTGATAATACCTCATAATGCAATCTCAGCATGTGATCAGGTCCATGCAGCTGCTATATAGCTAGAATCAGAAAGAGCCTTTTCTACTTTGAGACGAGTATTACCATACATGAGATCATCAATGACGGAAAATCGTTTGAACAATTGCATGATTATGCACATCCACAAATGTATAACTGATACTTTAAATGAAATAGCTATAGTGTTTATTCATGCCAAGGAAGAGAGACTAAAATATTTTGGAAACTTTCATACTCAGTAACTTAGTAATTATTGTTCACCATTATTGTGTTTTGAAACATTTTCAGTCATTAATAATATATATAGTGAGTGCGGTTAAATGGAGGGTGTGGCAAAATAGAACTTTTTTGCCCCCCCCCCCCAACTTCAGGTACCTTTCTCCCCCCCTGAAGTATGGTCATAGGTTGAACAGAAAAACTTTACTTTGTACTTTGTACGCTAATCTGCAAGGACTATTCCCATAGGAAATTAAGTACATGTATGAACATATATAAAAATTTGACAATGTTCTTTCACAATAAAATGATTAGCTAATAAAGTCATTTCCTTTTTGTTTATTTAATTATGTAATTTTCAATGTTCTTTCAATAATAAAGAATTTCAACTTCTGAATAGAGCTTGAGCTTGGACTTAAGCCTTTAAATAAAGACTTGAGCTTGGACTTAAGTCTGATTTGAAATTGATGGGCTGGAGCTTAAGCTCTAAAATTCTATAAAGACTTGAGCTTGGACTTAAGTTCTTAATTACAGGGCTTAACCCAACACTGGTCCAAAGTCAATTACCATTATGTTTTGTTGTTGTTTATTGTTGCTGTTTGTAGATCACTGCTGACATGAGTGATGAACAGTTCTAATCATCCTGGCTTTATGAAGAATTCCTGAGCATCGTCATTCATGAACAGTTAATTCTTCACATATCACACAGATACAATGTCACATCACGGACCAATATTTATTGCATTTGCTGATTAGCTACTGGAATAAATTTTATACACTAGAATATATGGCTATAAAGTGAGTATTGTGAACGCCATTTGGAGTGCTGTAGTAGCTAGTTTAAGGGAGTATCACAACACCCCATTGGTAGAGTATCAATAACACCATATTTTGTGCATTATGTGATAGGTAGTAGAACACTTGGTCTTTGAACATGGGCGTATCACAACACTCCATTTGGTATAATGAAGGGTGTATTAGGGTTGTAACTGAACACTTCATAAATTGTATACACTAAAATATATGGCTATAAAGTGAGTATTGTGAACGCCATTTGGAGTGCTGCAGTAGCTAGTTTAATGGAGTATCACAACACCCCATCGGTAGAGTATCAATAACACCATATTTGGTGCATTATGAGCTCTGATAGGGGTGTAGTAGAACACTTGGTCCTTGAACATGGATGTATCACAACACTCCATTTGGTATAATGAAGGGTGTATCAGGGGTGTAACTGAACACTTCCTCTAGGTGAAATGGAAACACCCAGTACAGTCAGTGTTACCTGGACACCTCAAAATGGGATTCCCATGCACCACATTTTTAACAGTGTATAGATTGTGTTTTTGTTTTGAAATATTTATTTAATGTTTTTATGTAAATTATGTACTAATCATGAATACAAAATTTTATAAGAAAGGGCAAAGCCACACCCAAAATGTAAACCATGATAGCCACCCAATAAAGGCACCAACATAATGGGGAGTTTTTATCCAGTAGCTAGCTAACTGCTTTGAAAAGTAGATGAGTTCATCACTATTGTTTGCTATGGAAATATACAGACAAATATACACACGAGGCTCATCACTATTGTATGCTATGAAATATACACACGAGGCTCATCATTTGTATGCTATGAAATATACTCACAGAGAGATATAGAAATGATGTTGTGGGATATAATATGCAATGAAGTAGCATAAGAAGTATGGAAATAGCGTCTAGCAATACTTGATGGAGATATGTTGTGTTGAAGGTATACATATTGGAATTAGCTGCACATAAACTACGTATTAATTTTTTAAATTTTACTTCTTTGATTTATTATGTCTAACATGACCTCCCTGATGATAGGACATATTTATTATTATACATAGTGACTGACTGCAATTTTTTTAAATAATGATGAACTCACGATGCTTCAAAATTTAAAAATACTCTCAAGATAACATTTTGTTAACTTATTGTGAAGCAATAGTCAAAGTTATAAATGGGTCATCTGAATATTAGCTATTCATGCAAAACAGATAAAATACGAAAGACAAATTGAGCTGTTTTGACAATTACAACGTGACAATTACAAGTTAAGACAACTGTCCAGCTACAAACTCAGGTATGTTTTGTTATAGAGAAAATGCTTACAATTGGTCAGCTATTTATTGTCTACTAGTCAATTTTTGTTTTTGCTGTTTTATTATAATCATGCATCTTTTTTAAACTTGTTTTGATGCAATAATATAATAGAATTATAAAAATTAAGGAAGTTTCTCATTTATTAATTAGGACTAGTTTGAAAATTTTAATTTTGAAGAAAGGAAGTCTGCCAAGTATGCACATCTGGCACCTCAGTTTATTATACAGCCAGTCGCCATAGAGACCTCAGGCGCCATAGGGCCCTCTACCCTTCTTCTTCAGTTCAAAATTAAAATTTTCAAACCAGTCCATGACCTCATCTGTCGTTCAAATACATGCCTTTCACTGAAATTTTTCAAACCAGAATTCACTGGAAATGTTCCCACCAGAAAATCAATAATGCAATTAATAAATGAGAAACTTCCTTAATTTTTGTTTTGATGCAAAAATCTATTGGTATTATAAAAATTAATGACTCTTCTCACTTACTAAATTGTATTAGTGAAATTAGAATGTTTAGAAATATTTCTTATAGCTCAAAGAAAGTTATTGGCGTTAAATAAAGTTTGCTGTGCTATCTTTATGTCAATGTAATATCTATATATGCACGTTATTGCCATAATGTAAATAATTGATAGAAAATTTGTTTGATAGGAATATTTTATAACACATCTAATAATGAAGGGATGTGACAGATGCACAATAGGCTAACCTCAAAGAACTGCAATACACCTAGAGTTTATGGTAATACCTATTAATTCAGGTCATAACTATGTAATTAAAAATTCTTTGTTGGCAGTTGTTTATGGAATCATGACATTATTGTCCAATGCCTAACTTTAATTAATTGAATAAGTGAAGTCCATCTCAACAGAAATTACTAGAAATATTTAAACATTTGCTATATGTTAGCCTTGCAATAAAGCATTGACTCACCACTTTGTATGTATTGGGACATAAAGTTACATTATCCTATTTGCAATTATGGAAATGTTTTTTCTTTTATACTTTACTGTAAAATTACTCAAAGGATAATTGTAGTTATATATTCATATTAGTTTATTTACTTACATATTTATTACGTTTATTACATTTATATTTATAATCATACTATAATTATATTAACACCAAATGGACCACAATCATTTTTATAGCTGTTGTTATGACCTTAAATTGAATAATAAGCAAAATGTCAACCATTAAAACCGTCATTTTAATACTGTTATCAGCTTGAGTTTTGATAACAACAAATGATGTAATCAGTAAGTGTCATATCTATTAAAACAAAAAAAGCAAACAATTGCAATTCAATTAGTTTAATACTCAAAGATCAAAGACAGAAATTAAACTACTTTAGGCACTAACATAGTCTGTAAATATCAATTCTTACTGTTGGTATCAAATTTCAGCATAATACTAAATTCTTCCACTCAAATTTCAGAAGTCTTCAGTGGTTGACAAAAATACAGGGGCAGATCCAGCATTAACGACAGGGAGGGGTTCCAAGTACAGTTAGGTCAAAAATTACTAATCTATTGAAATTGTTATAATTGATTACAATAGCTAATATGGACATTGATTTATGAATAAAGAGGAGGTTACCATGTAGTTGCTCTGTGGACTGGATTGGACATTGATTTATGAATAAAGAGGAGGTTACCATGCAGTTGCCCTATGGACTGGATTGCCTGTCCTATTACATTCATGAATTATAATTTTTCAATAAACTTAGTTGGTAGGGTGGGGCCCTGGCCCCGTCGTAACCCCCTGGATCTTCCCCTGAAATATATGACACTTTGTGATTGAAGGCTGGATCAGTAAACATGTTTATATAGCAGAGAAGTGACTACTGGCCTAGAGCTATAAATTCAATTGGGCGTTAGCAATTCTTCATTTTTATAAGCATTTCTGACATGTCATAAATGTAATCATATAACTAGTTACTCTGAATTGAAGGTTACAATTTTCAACAATGAGTTATAAAAGTAAAAATAGATAATTCTTATTTTGACTTTAAAATGCTCTAGGAAACAAATTTACTTAGTGTATTTGTTAATGAAATATTTAGCTACTTTAATTTTTGGATGTGAAATGTTTCTATGTAGAATAATGTACAAATCACGAATATAAAATTTTATAAAACAGGCAATTATTGAGTAATACTGCTTGATTACATAGCCACACCCAAAATGTAAACCATGATAGCCACTCTATAAAAGCACTGGGTTATATCACAGAACAGTCAGAGTGAGGTCCAATTTCAGTCATGAATGATAATATGATTTATAGGCTTGTGTTAGTAGCTCTTCTCCTTCAATTGAGTATCAGTCTAGCTACCAGTGACACCTTCCACATAGTGACCTCACCTTCTGCTCCATGTCCTGGAGAGTTCATTGGAGAACCTTGTCTCACTCTACAACAATATGTATCTAACCCAAGCATCAGTCATGGCAACATAACTCTGTTGTTTGAGACGGGAACTCACTCCATGAGTCATGCCTTCTCTGGTTCTAACGCTCACAGTTATACTTTATCAGGTTACAATGTATCAATAGAGTGTATTTCAAATACGGTGTCATTTACACTCACTTCTATTCAGCACCTCAACATAACAGGATTGAAATTATCAAACTGTGGCTTATTCAGAGTTTCTTCTAATTATACTTCTTTTTCAGAACTACAATTTTCTAACTGTGGCTCATTTGTTTTCTCTTCTCATTTTCTTAATTTTACAAATACAAATTTTTCTCGCTGTGGTTCATTTGGATTCAACTCTATTTCATACATGTTCTTCACAAGAGTCAATTATTCTAATTGTCGATATCTGTCTATTTCAGGAAGTACTGCAATAGAATGGTCAAATGTAAAATTTATAAGAAATAGCAATGTTTATTTTAGCAATTCAGAATTTTTGAATATGAAGAATTGCTCATTTACATCAATTCCAGCTAGTCCTTCTCTTTACCTTTCTTCTATCCAGAATGGCAGCATTTCATACAGTTCCTTTACTAATAATCAATTTCGTTATGCATATAGATTATGTAATGGAGGAGCATTGTATTTGGATAGGTCAGAATTGAGTTTATACAGAAATACATTTTCAAATAATCACCTTTATTGTTCACATGGAAGTTATGGTGGAGCTCTTTATGCTTCTAATTCTAGATTGGCAATCACAAAAAATACATTCTTTTATAATTATGCTACTTATAGTAATCGGTATACTACTGCGAATTCCGGTGGAGCTATGTATACTTCCAATTGTGTAGTATATTCAGAAAACAATTCTTTCATTCAAAACTATGCCGATAGCAATGGAGGTGCCATCTACATGGACTACAGTCATCTTACATTACTAAACACAGTATTCACTAATAACTCAGCAAGATTATATAATGGTGGAGGATTATACTTTCAAAGTAATGGTAATATCACTATTACTAACAGTTCCTTCATAGGAAACAGAGCAAATACTGGAGGAGGAATGTATGTTAACAATGTTAATAGTGTTATACATAATGGAAATACATTTACACAAAATAATGGAGGAGGAGTTTATATTAACAATGTTAATAGTGTTATACATAATGGAAATACATTTACACAAAATAATGGAGGAGGAGTTTTTATTTTTACTGCTAATAGCATTATAATGAATACAAACAGATTTGAACAAAATAGAAGAGTAGGTAGTGGAGGAGGAATGTGTATTGGCAACTCTAACACTATTATTACTAATAATAATAATTATGTAGATAACAATGCAGAATATGGTGGAGGAGGAATGTGTATTGGCAACTCTAACACTATTATTACTAATAATAATAATTATGTAGATAACAATGCAGGAGTTGGATATGGAGGAGGATTGTATATTGGCAGCTCTAACACTATTATTACTAATAATAATAATTATGTAGGTAACAATGCAAGTTATGGAAGGGGAGGAGGAATGCATATTGGCAGCTCTAACACTATCATTACCAATAATAATAATTATGTAGGTAACAATGCAGGAACTGAAGGAGGAGGAGTTTATTTTAATAGTAATAACAAGATTGTTACTCACAATAATGAATTTGTTAACAATACAGCCAACTCAGGTGGGGCTATTTCTAGCAGATCACCTTTGTCATTATACAATACATATTTTACTGATAATTTGGCAACAAGATATGGAGGAAGTATTTACATGAATTCAGTTTCTAATATTTCTGTTGTGGTAACTGACTGTACATTTATTAATAATACAGCCCTAACAGAAGGAGGAGGAGCTATCTATACTAACAGTCGCTACTCTAATGTCTCTCTAGTATCCTCAAGATTCAGCTATAACTCCGCCTCCTACTGCAGTGTGTTAGACGTAGACGAATACTATCACTTCAGTGTTAACTTAACAGACAGTGTATTCACACACAACACTGCTACAGGACAACTCATAGGAGGGGGCGTGGCATGCATCAGGAATGCCTCTATTGATATCGTCAGAAGTACATTCAAGCACAACTATGCCGACCTTCACGGAGGAGTGTTCTACATCGATGAGAGTGTAACTTCAGTAGAGGGAAGTTTGTTTGTAAACAACTCTGCAGCTGTAGATGGAGGTGTATTCTACACTTACGTTCATGCCTCTAGCTACAACATCAGAGGAAGCCAGTTTACTAACAACTCTGCAGGCGATGATGGCGGTGTGTTATTTCTAGGACGAGTGAACAGTCAAGTAAGCATTGATGAGTCTATATTGAGTTGGAACAATGCAGGAGACAGAGGAGGAGTTGTAGCTATAATAGCCAGCTCTATGTTCATAGAAATCAACAGAACTAACATCTTCAACAACACGGCTTCCTTTGGAGGCATGATCAGCGCCTGTAATAGTGAGGTGACAGTGTTAGAAGAAGAGTTGTTTGTGAGTGAGGATCCTGTGTATTCATTCTGTACACTGTATGATGGAGATGTCAGATACTTTAACATCACATCTCCAAGAGATCTAGACAACACAATACCAACCTCATTACCAACACCTAATGTGTCAATAACGAGCTCACAAGCATTTCAATCGAGTTTTAATATAAATAGTAACACGGCTTCCACTGCACATTTGTCAATAGCAAGTTTGCAGGTATCTTCGAGTGATACTATAAATAGTAAAATCGTGTCAACCACATCACAATTTTCCAGCATATATTATAAATCTTTGACCTCACTAAATGTCATCAAAACAAAACTTGTAGAAAATTCAATTATTAATTCGATGTTTACTTCAATGAGTAAGACAAATCAAATACAAACTACTGCACACGATCAACTTTCTAGCAGTTTGTTCTCTTCTGTAATTACTACTTCAAAGTATATGCAAGAGTTGATAAGTACAAGTTCACAAATATCAAGATCATCTACTTTGAATCATTTAAACACAGACACTTCAATTACTGTAATAATTACACCATCATCAACTAGTGGAAGTAATCAAGTATTTAGCAGTTCTCAGAATGTACATATAATTACATCAGTTACTCAAGAAGACTTTACAAGTGGAGTTCTAAGGCCAAGTTCAGTGTTAAAATCGCACACAGAATCTACTCTACAAGAATTAACTTCTTCTCTACCAGCTACCACAAGGAGTCCCGGAATTGTAGTAGGGACACAAACATCAAATGAAAATATGGTTGCTCCTACTATAATTAAGCAACCCAATAATATTAACTATAATAACTACCAATACAATTCCTTACATGGGATTATCAACACTACATTGATATGCCTCATCATTGTTATAGTAATTGTTTTGTTAATAGGTTTCCTCTACATATATAAATTTATGGGACAATATCGCACTTTATTAAACCAAAATACGAAGGACTCTAAGTTACTATTGGAATCTCAATGTTGCAGAAAAAAAGAAGATTTTGAAGGCTTAAATGAAAAAGAAGAAATATCTTTATGAACGGAAACTAAAAATATTATTGTAGTAATGTAGTAACTATTTTATTTTTTAAAATTTTAGAAGCCATAGCAGCTTAGCCAACTTTTACATAACATTTTTTAGTTTCTTTTATTCAGATCATGCTTTATTGTAGTCTATTTTATGCAATTGTTTTCAGTTTATTAAAAAAATGTAGTTTTATTTTTGTTTTGCATAGTACTTTTGGTTGTTCTGACTGCTGATAGTCTTTTCATTTCTTAGCTAAATTAAAATATTGACATAATATAATAAGGAATGTCTGTATGGTTCATCAAAATTTTAGCTTCCTTTCTTTGACTCACATATACTTGGTTAAAATAAGATGGGAATGAAATGGATTATATTATTTAGCTCATCACAGGGGAGATCCAGCACCTATGACGGGGATGAACCCAAATATTATATTTAGGCTAAAATTTATGAAATTGAGTAATATGTAAATGATTTGGACAATTATGTATCAATGAAGAGCATAGATTAGCATGCAGTCGTCCACCATAATTTGGTTCAGAACTGGAAAGGTTCGGTGGGGAAGGTTTAGTTGGGGGGGGGGGGGGGGGGGGAGTGTCGTTGATTCTCCCTGCACCATTTGCTTAAGAGTATGCAATGTTTTAATTATTACTCAACTGAAATTCATTTCACATAGTTAGCTAGTTATGAATAAAATATATAGTTATGTAGAAGATTGATATAATATCATAGATCAAAGGAAAAAGGGAAAAAGAAATAGAACAGAGAAGAAAGGCTGAGGAAAGAATTCGACGAACTGAGGAAAAAAAAAAGAAGCGAAATTACTATAAGGCAGATATTATTTGACTGAACAGCACCTAAATTGTGTGGGATTCCCATAATGTGTATATATCTAGCCTGTAACAAGCACCCTAGTAGTGAACCTGTGCTGAGTAGTTAATTTATGCTTCAAAAAGGTAAGCAGGAATTAGCTACTTAGGGATACTGAGATTACTTGTGGAAGTGTTTACTGTAAAAAGGACAAAGAAGAAGGCAAGCATCCCCCCCTTCTCAATCTGAAAAACAAAAACAAAAACAAAAACAAAAAACCTTGACCAGCATCACCACAATGTGCTACTGCCATTGGAGTTTACTTCATTTTCGTTGGAATGCCAACAAGAAAAAGAAAAATCATGACTTAACAAAAAAATTAAAAGATCAAATGCTACGAATCAAAGTTCAGAGTTCAACATATGGTACAAAGTTTATTTTCACCATTGGGGTTTGGTACGACACAGTCTTCATGAATCCACCTTGAACAGATGCACTGAAGCCATTCTCTGCCCGTTCCTTTCGTCCTCTTCAAAAGAACTGAAGCAGACACAACATAAATCTGTGAATATGCTACCGTCCATTGCAACTTTCGATCTCTTGTGCAGAGTACGTCTACTTGTAATCTTGCTCCCACCTTCAACTAAATTCAAATGTCCTTCATTTGTTGAAGTTTCAGTAGTGACCTCTCGACAGTGTTTCTTGCCTGTCACAGCTTTGTATTGTAAACTTTTCTTAGCTTTCTCCTCCTCTGCCTGCTTACGCTTCTTTTCTTTCTCCTCCTCTGCCTGCTTTCGCTTCTTTTCCTTCTCCTCAGTTCGTCGAATTCTTTCCTCAGCCTTTCTTCTTTGTTCTATTTCTTTTTCCCTTTTTTTCCTTTCTCTTTCCTGTTTTCGCTTTTCCTTCTCCTCAGCTTCACACGTCTTTTTCTCTTCCTTCACTTTATAAAGTGACCAACACTCATCGCTAGTGAGAACACGTGCTGAACCTGTCTTTGATGATATCGTAGTAACATCCTTTACCACAGGTAAATTTAATAGATTGGTGAATGGTGAACGTAAATTTGAGGAAGCAACAGGAGGTGTAACTTTGGTGAGTGATACAGTACTCGAATTTGCAACTGAACGAGACCATAGAACCGGCATGGTAACCGCAACTCCAGCACATGTGGTGACTCGAATGCACCAGGAATCAATAATCCACGTTGTGCAGAGTGACTCTGACTGGAAAGTGATCCAGTGGGTGTGGTACCTAAAAAGTTAAAAAATACAGGTATGTAACATTACAAATACAAATTAGGCATGTAAAGTGAAATTACCCCACCCCACCCCCCCAAAAAAACAAAATAAATAAATAAATAAATAAATTATTACTACCACAAATATTGAAGGATATTTTACTAGAATGGCAGAAGTCAAACTGAAATGGAGGCGTAACTTGAAAAGTTTGAACCCTGAAATATCAGTTACAAAGACCAATGAGTGAATTTTGTTTCCTGTTGTGTTTTTTGTTTATAGTCAGTCCATAGATTTGAAGTTCTATTGTTCATTAGACAGCACTTAGTTTGGATACAGTTGGGACTCACTTTTTCTATATAAAACCATTTACAGGAAAATAGGGCACAACGCAGCCTCCATAAAAAATAAACTGTTTTTTGCTTATTGGATTCAATTGATTATTATTCCCCAACATTCACGTGTGCTGCATTGAGCTCAATTTTATCGTAGACAGTCTCACATGATAACATAGGTAACATTGTATGCAAATGAAAAATCATAGCTCTGCCTAAGCTACTATAGCTACTTATATCTTTCTTCAGAATTATCTAGGATTAACAAAAAATGCAATCTGCCAAAAAATCATTAAAAAATTACATTTACAGACTTCATGCTACCAACAAAAAAAAGTTTTCTGAACCAAATTTTGGTCTTCATAAAAAAATTTATGGAGAGTACTTATCACTTAATGAAAAAATATGTTACTGCAAAATACCATTAATTCTTACCTGAAACCTGAGTAGTGGATCCAGAGGCCATAGGGACTGTGATGTGAGAAAGGGATCCCAGGGGTGTGGTACCTGCTAAGACATCTGTTTCAATGTGCGAACTTGATCCCAGGGGTGTGGTACCTGCTATGACATCTGTTGTGATGTGTGAACTTGATCCCAGGGGTGTGGTGCCTGCTAAGACATCTGCTGTGATGTGCGAACTTGATCCCAGGGGTGTGGTACCTGCTAAGACATCTGTTGTGACCTGCGAACTTGATCCCAGGGGTGTGGTACCTGCTAAGACATCTGTAGTGACGTGCGAACTTGACCCCAGGGGTGTGGTACCTGCTAAGACATCTGTTGTGATGTGCGAACTTGATCCCAGGGGTGTGGTACCAGCTAAGACATCTGCTGTGACATGAGAAGTGGATCCTGAATGTGTGGTGACTGCAATTTGAGTGGGAAATTCAGTGAGTGTTGTAACAGCCAGGGAATTGTGGTGTTCTGGAACATTGTATTTGAGCCATTCTGTGTACTTAGGATCAACCAAGTCATATCCTTCTTCCAAACATTGAGCAAAAAGAAGTTCCTCTTCAAGGGTGAAGCAACTAAATCTTCTTCACAATGTCCAGATGCTCCTTTGATCATTACTATGGTCATTTGCATCACATTCGATAGACACACTGGTAGTAAGTGGTCATCACCTAAGGTAAAAATATAATCAATTTAACAGCATGCTGATCAAATCCACTTCTCCAGTAGACTAAGTCCAAACATTAAGTTATGAGTACCATAATATTCAACAAGTACACCGTGTACAAACTTTAGTTGTCCTTATTTAGTACCTAATAATAAAACCCCTACTACAGACAGGCTTTCATTTAGAGAGTTAAAATGTCAGGTTTTTTCCTTCTTTTTTTAAAATATAAATTTAACGTACAATACATAAGGTAAAGCCAACTACCCTGGAGGTAATGCTATGGCAGCCTGAAAAAAAGTGACACAAAATAAAGCATGATAAAACAAGGAAATATCGCAGTAACAACAGGAATTAGAATTGACCTTATCCATGACCATACCCAAATTTGGAAATATATTGACAATTTGTTATGGAGTATTAGACAGGTGTATATTTTAGCGTTCTTCATATGGGGTTCAATTTTTTTGTTCACAAGTTTTAATATTACCAGAAATTGATACATTGCTCACTAATATTCGCTATAATGTGATAAATGTTACCTTCAGGCACTTAATTGAAGCAAAATGTTTAGCTGAAGTGCGTAAAATAAGGTGAATTTTATAGATTTAGCTTGGGGGAGGGGGAGTGGGGAAGAGTTGGCAATATGCTGATTGATTACAGACATTCACAGCCTCAACAACTTCTGGTTCATTTGTATTTTAAGTTCAAATGTACAGACTCACCTGTATGAGTGACAATCGATATTGCAGATGGATCGAAGGGATATATGCCACATTTCTTGAAGCCATTAACAAGATTTGCAGGAGTTGCAGCACTCTCCCAGGCAGGTTTAAACACTAAATTGAAATTTAACTTGGTAATCACTTTACCAGGATTAGTCTGATAAAATCTATGACAAAATCTTGCCAGTGAGACTTGAGTGAGCGAAAGAAGCTTGTATCAAGGGGTTGACATTCGTGTGTAGTATGTGGTGGCAAGCATAGCATGACTACACCACAGTCACGAGCATGCTGAATTGTACATAGCTCAAAATGGAAACTGTGTCCATCAAACAATAGGAGAAGTGGGCGTCCAGACGATGCATTGGGTAGAAAATGATCACTGAGCCAGAACTTGAACAATTCTTGATCTATCCAGCCATTGTCACTAACAACAAAACGCGAACCATTCACACCATTCAGAGTCCATAATAAATTGATTTGTTTTCCAGAAAAAATAATGAAGGGTGGTATGACATGTTGGTGTTTTCATGTACATATGATTGGTTATCTGCATTAGTAACTTCATCATATACCTTCTCCTCCATTCCTTATAACTTACTTTGGAACTATCACCTCTCCACTGACAGTAATGATTTAGGACCACTGCTAACTGGTAAGTGTGTGGGAAAGTCATGTGACCAGACTAGGAACAGTCATAAGGTTTGAGACAGTCATGTGCTCTAGGGTGAAGTCGTGGTCATAATATTGAGTAAATATAAAATCTCAAACGGCAAACGGTAAGTGCATGAAAGATCTTGCATTGATGGCCTATTCTGCAGATGTTTCATGCACATACAGTATGCCGTTTAGGAAAGGCTATAAGTAAATTCAGGCACATTCAAAGACTCTTGCAGCTTAAGTGCATACAATTATACTAATTTGAGGAGCAAGGACCTTATTTAATCCATAATAGTAATCTATTATGCTTGTTCGTTTGAAGTCATGGAAATATCTTGATAGCAAGGTTTGTACCAATACCCTTCCACTTTGATCAATTTATTCCAATTTTTTATGGTCAGATGGTAGTAGTATATTGCATGACGTAATTTAGGATGTTTTTGTCAGCATTTTCCTTCCTCTATGCCCCAACAGACACAAGTGACTTTAAATTTAATTTTTTTTTATTTCTCCCTGATTTGTTGGGGAATAAAATGAAATTCAATAATGCTTTGCATACGTAATTGAGAATGTCATAGCATTATTTCAAAACAAGTTTACACGATGTAGATTTTAATTGTTATGACTTGTACTAAATAGTGAAACAATGACAGCTAGTAAACTATTCATAGACTTGTTGACCAAAAATATCTAATACATTGTAAGTATTTACTGTACAACTCAATATATCTGAGTGTTTGCATCCAACAGATGAGCAGGCTTACACATTGCTGTGTATTTTTGCTTTTATAACAGCTCACTCTGTAATTGTTGGTTGATTGTTCATAATAGTAACAGACTTGCCTGTGTGCCTACTTCAAAGCTGCAGTAAGTATCGAAAAGAAGAGTGTATTTAATGATGTAGTTATATTATAACTAGTTTGAAGATGTAGACTGTGTTCTCAGTAACTATATAATTTGTTGTACAAGGCCATTTATTGTTCTTCTTATTTGGGGATGTTGTGCCATAAGGGTGAAATGCTGCCATTTAAGCCAGTACCTGTCTGCCTTTAAGAATCACCCAACAATAAACGGTCATAGACCCTATTCATCTGACAAGCAAGTTCTGACAGACTTCAGATCCATTTCAATGGACTGCAGCAAAATTACCGTTAGTGCACACCCACACACGATTAATATAAGGTTGAAGGTCAAAGTCATGACGATGTTTTGCTAGTTAGACACTGGTGCTTTGGGCTTTGCTTGCCTACCCACCTGAACAGACCATGGTAGTGAATATAAACTTACAGTATTTTTCTTCCGTGCACTGATGGGAAGTATATAAATGAACTAGTCTTGCACAGCCAAACCTTTTACCTAATGTTAGACAATAGTGTCTCAATGCCAATAAAAAGGGAATACACTCTGACTTCCGAGTGATGTTGAACACCACTCATGAGTTTAAATAATAGGAACAAGAAACTGAATTATGCTAACATAGGGGAATCTCATAGTTAGCTCCTTTTTCTCACACACACATAAATTAAGTGTTTAGAATGTAAATAAAACTATTAATGTGTTTCATTAGATACTCACTATTTGTGCTGAAGGACACAACCATTTATTATACTATTGCCTTCAATTGAGATTGACTTACTGAGCAAGTTATAAATTACTTAATTTAGTTTTCTATTGTAATGTAATTGTGCTTGTAAGAAAAAAAAGAATGAAATATCATGAATACAATGTTTAATAAATAAGTGGTATTTTTATTGTATGTTCTAACTGAACTGAATAGGCCCATTTATTTGAAATTACAGTATTGTTATGCTTCTGGGATTGCAGTCAGATGACAAGTCAAACCTTGATGTACTATGGAGATTGGGTATGAGAGTGGTAAGGGGAAGGAAGGACTTAGTAAATTAGCTATTATCGTTTGAAATCAAGAACATTGCTTGCTGGAAAAAATTATTATTGAGTTGTGATCCTCCCTACATGGGAGAAAGTGCATCTAATTATCTTGTAGTTCTATTCTATAACATAAGCTAAGTATAATTATTGTAATTTGTGTTTACAATTAGTTCATACCACCATTGGCACATCAATGGTTACAAGTGTTTGAGTTTTTAATGAAGTAGCTAACAAATTAGATATTGACTAATATAATAATTGTTTATTAGTTAATTTTGTTTGAGTTTTGTGACAAATGAAAGAACGAAAAACATAATCTGTTATAGTCAAAACTGAGAAAGCATACACAATTCGATATTAGTTTATAATAGATAAAACGTGAATCATATAGCAAAAAACGAAGTCCGTATATTATTCTAAGCTTCTTGACTTAGCTATACATTTGCAAATTAAGGTTTAAAATTGACGACTAGACTATAATAGTTTATACTATATAATATCATTACTGCTAAACCAAATCCAACAACAAAATTGAACATGCTAGTATTTTGCACAATCAGATATAGGGAGAAGTTGGCTACTCAGTCAGGAAACTTATAGTGTTTTATTTGGCAGCATGCATGTGAATGGGAAGTTTCTAATTCCAATAACCATTTTGAATTGTAGATAATCTCATCATATTGTATAAAAATGATCAGTTAATGTACACACAGACAGGTTACAGAAATGATTTTGGGGGTATTAGCTGCAATGTAGTAGCATAAACAATATAGAATTAGCATCTTATAGCAATACTTGATGAGTATCTTTGTTTAAAAAAAAGTTATTGATATTTGAATTAGCTACACATAACCTATTAACTTTTCTTGTGGTTGAACCCTGCTCACATGTTTCTTAGGAAGACCCAGACTCACCCGTCTCTGATGCTTCCCCATATACCAATTATTGTATATTTTTGCTATTTATACAAAACAAGTTTAATTTAATATTATGGAGTCATAAGGTTTTAATAATGCTATCACACCTTGCTAACTGTAGTTGACATGAAGTTAGCTCTGAATGGAAGATTACAAAACTTTCAACAAGACCAATTTTGCTGTTTTGACAAATACAGCAAGACAAATATGAGTTAAAATAACTATCCTCTACAACACTCTGGCATATTTTGTAGTGAAGCAAATGCTTATAATTTGTCAGCTACTTATTGTCTACTAGTCAATTCTTGTTTTTGCTGTTTTATTATAAATATTTATCTCTGTAAACTTGTTTTGATGCAATAATATTATAAAATTATAAAATTAATGAAGTTTCTCTCTTATTCAATTGTATTATTGCTTTTTCTGGAGTGAATTTTTTCTGTGAGAGTCATGCATGTGAGTGGGTAATAGAATTGCTGACTTGAATAATAAGATGATTATGAATAGATAGATACTTTATCTCATGCTTACTTAATATCTGATTAACAAAGCAGTATAGACTAGAATATGTTTAGTGAAATTCTTAGGATGTTCACTTTAGCCTGGAGTTAAATATTTTCTTATAGCTCAAAGAGAGTTACGAACATTATAATGAGTTAGTTTTTGTGTGTGAGTGTATTATTTATTTAAATATAGATGGGACAAGCCCATGATAGGCTAATTTCAAAGAACTGCGATGAAAACCTAGAGTATATGGTAATACCCATTATTTCAAGCCATTATTATGTGATCCAACATTTTTTTATTCATTTTTGTAGATGTGTTTATGAATCATGACTAAAACTTTAAGTAAAGTTTTGTCCAATAGATATGTAAGTTGATTGACCAAGTAAAGTCTACCTCAACAGAAATTACTCGATACTTTTAAACAAATGCTCTCTTTATATTGGCAATAAACCATTAACTCACATTTTGTGTATTATGAAACATTATTAAAAGTGTGCATATATAAAATTTACTTTATCCTTTTTGCAAGTATGAAATTGGCTTTCTTTTAAACTTTACTTGACTGATTAAGCATGTCATAGATGTAATCATTAAACTTGCTCTGAATTAAAGCCTACAGTTTTCAATAATAAGTAATTAGTTGATTTATAACAAAAAAATGTAATACAGCCATAGCTGTCTGTCAAGGCTATATCTAGGTATCTAGATAGATTGTGTTTTTGTTTTGAAATTTTATTATTTAATGTTTTTATGTAAATTATGTACTAATCATGAATATAAAATTTTATAAGAAAGGGCAATGATTGAGATAATACTACTTGTTTACAATGCCACACCCGAAATGAAAACCATGATAGCCACTCAATAAAAGCAGCAGGTTATATCACAGAACAGTCAGACTGTGGTAAAATTTCAGTCATGAATGATAATATGATTTATAGGCTTGTGTTAGTAGCTCTTCTCCTTCAATGGAGTATCAGTCAAGCTACCAGTGACACCTTCCACATAGTGACCTCACCTGCTGCTCCATGTCCTGGAGAGTTCATTGGAGAACCTTGCCTCACTCTACAACAATATGTATCTAACCCAAGCATCAGTCATGGCAACATAACTCTGTTGTTTGAGACTGGAACTCACTCCGTGAGTCATGCTTTCTCAGCTTCTAATGCTCACAGTTACACTCTATCAGGTTACAATGTATCAATAGTGTATTTCAGATACGGTGTCATTTACACTCACTTCTATTCAGTACATCAACATAACAGGGTTGAAACTATCTAACTGTGGTTCATTTAGATTCAACTCTATTACATATATGTACTTTACAAAAGTTATTTATTCTAGAAATGGTAATGTTCAATTTTCAAATTTAGAGTATTTGCATTTGACGAATTGCTCTTTTAATCCAAATAGAATATGTCCTCTTCTCAGACTATCGAATGTCAGGAATGGCAGTATTACATACAGTTCATTCAGAAACAATCAATACAGTTATTGTTATGGAGGAACATTGTATTTGACGAATTCAGAACTAAACTTAATTAGCAGTGTGTTAGTAGGTAATGTAAATATAATGTTGTATAGGGGTGGAGCTGTTTATGGAGTAGGGTCGAGTTTGGTGATTAGAAAATCTTATTTTTTATATCACTATGCTTCTTCTTATGGTGGAGCTATTTACACAAGCAACTGTCGAGTATATTCAGAAAACAATTCTTTTTGGGGACAAACTGTCTATAATAAGAAAAAGACCCCAGAAAGGAACGAAGTTGCTTCTTCGTCCTCGGGCGAGCAAAACTAGCAAGGGCAGCAACCCTGTGCTCTGGAACAGCCAACAACCCTGCACCAATCTTATGGCCTAAGTACAATAAATGCTTGCGACCAAAACAGCACTTTTTCAGCTTAATAGACAAGCCAGAAGCACCAAGACACTCTATGACACGTCCCAAATGGACCAAATGTTCAGACCACGAATGACTATAAATGACAACATCGTCTACATAATTGCGACAACACTCAGCAACAGGTTTCAATACACTCTCAACCACGGCTTGGAAAATTGCCAGAGTCCTCCCAAGGTTAGCTAGCCCTGCTCTGAGTTTAAAATCAGTTAGGGTTTTGCCAGAGATTATGGGGGAACTATTGAGACGCATGCGGGTCCGACGTTATATACCGACTGGACTCGCATGCGCAGGGAAATGTGAAAGGGTCAACCGGAAATCCGGGACACAAACTAACATACACATACATACTAAAATACAACCATGTATAATGACACACAATGCTGATAAACATAATAAAAGTTACAGGTGACACAACATTGTTCCATCGTTCTATCTTCTTCTTTCTCTATCTTCATCTCTTATTCTCCCCGCCCACAGTACATTTATTAATAACACAGCCACAACAGAAGGAGGAGCTATCTATTCTAACAGTCGCTATTCTAATGTCTCTCTAGTATCCTCAAGATTCAGCTATAACTCCGCCTCCTACTGCAGTGTGTTAGACGTAGACGAATACTATCACTTCAGTGTTAACTTAACAGACAGTGTATTCACACACAACACTGCTACAGGACAACTCATAGGAGGGGGCGTGGCATGCATCAGGAATGCCTCTATTGATATCGTCAGAAGTACATTCAAACACAACTATGCCGACCTTCACGGTGGAGTGTTCTACATCGATGAGAGTGTAACTTCAGTAGAGGGAAGTTTATTTGTAAACAACTCTGCAGCTGTAGGTGGAGGTGTATTTTACACTTACATTCATGCCTCTAGCTACAACATCAGAGGAAGCCAGTTTACTAACAACTCAGCAGGCGATGATGGCGGTGTGTTATTTCTAGGACGAGTGAACAGTCAAGTAAGCATTGATGAGTCTATATTGAGTTGGAACAATGCAGGAGACAGAGGAGGAGTTGTAGCTATAATAGCCAGCTCTATGTTCATAGAAATCAACAGAACTAACATCTTCAACAACACGGCTTCCTTTGGAGGCATGATCAGCGCCTGTAATAGTGAGGTGACAGTGTTAGAAGAAGAGTTGTTTGTGAGTGAGGATCCTGTGTATTCATTCTGTACACTGTATGATGGAGATGTCACATACTTCAACATCACATCACCAAGAGATCTAGACAACACAATACCCATCTCATCACCAGTACCTAATGTGTCAATAACAAGTTCACGGGTATTTCAATCGAGTGGTAATATAAATAGTAACACGGTTTCTACTGTACATTTGTCAATAGCAAGTTTGCAGGTATCTTTGAGTGATACTATAAATAGTAACATCAAGTTTACCACACCACATTTTTCCAGATTATATTATACATCTTTGACCTCACTAAATGTCATCAAAACAAAACTTGTAGGAAATTCAATTATTAATTCGTTGTATGCTTCAATGAGTAAGACTAATCAAATACAAACTACTGCACATGATCAACTTTCTAGCGGTTTGTATTCTTCTGTAATTACTACTTTAATGTCCATGCAAGAGTTGATGATTACAAGTATATTAATACCAAGATCATCTACTTCAGACCATTTAAACACAGACACTTCCATTGATGTAATAATTACCCCATCTTCAACTAGTGGTAGTAGCCAAGTATTTAGCAGTTCTCAGAATTTAGTTTTTATTACATCTGTTACGTTACAAGATGATTTTACAAGTGGAGTTCTAATGTCAAGTTCAGAGTTAAAATCACACTTACATTCTCTAGAACAGTTAACCTCTTTAGTACCAGCTTCAACACGGAGTCTAGTGGAAGAAGAGACACCAGCATCAGATTCAGAAAAAATTACTCCCACTATATTCAAGCAACCAATAATTAATAATATTAGCTATTATAATAATTACAATTCCTTACATGGGATCATCAATACTGTACTGATCTGCTTTTTAATTGTAATAGCAATTGTTTTGATGATAGGTTTCTTCTTATACAAGTATAAGTTTCAGGGAAAATATCACACTTCATCAAAACAAAGTAAGAAGGACTCCACGTTACTTTATGAAGCTAAAAGTTACAGTAAAAAGGATGATTTTAAAGATTTGCATGAAAAAGAAGAAATATTTTAGTGAACACCAACTAATTGATATAATGATAGTTTAGTAAATGTTTACTTTTTGGAGAACATTTTTGTAGTCATATCTGATTAGATAACTTGTATATTAGCTATGTATTTTATTTTTGTTCATTTGTATAAATCAAGAACGTATATTTGTAATATTTTTGTGATAGATTCTTCCATATCTTTTAATATTATTACCTCATGCAAATTGAATAAAGTCTTATCGACATACACTCTATTGTGTACACACTTCAATACACCCACACAAACACTGATATTTACTATGGGGTCACTCTCATGTAGCGATGAAGGACAGAGCTGAGACAAACCCATAGAGAGTGCCATTGAACTACTGGAACATTAACTTGTGCATATTTGCATTGTGGTTGTGTAGATCATTATGTGAACTAAATATTTATTAATTGATGCTTTTTGTTTATCTCACAAGTTCTGTAGTTATGTTCATTTAACTTATATTTCCATAAAAGGTTCTGTGACACTCTTCATCATTTGGAGTTATTGTATCATGTCAGTTTGTAATAGACTTTTTACTTAGATATTTGTGCAAAGCGGCTACCCTAAGTTCTCCCTTGTGGCAACACTAAAACTGCCTAAGTGAGTCCCTATTCCTCTGTTCTGTTCAACTTGAATGTGGTCCCACACTCACACATTAATACCTGCATTAAAGTTTTATTGTTACACATAATTATGTCAACAATGTGCTAATTTTGCAACTAATTTTTAAACTATAAAGTTTTTTGGGAGAAAGTTCACTAGAGTCAGAAATATAAAAATGACTACTTGCTGACACATGCAAGAAATAAACTAACTACACAATTAAATAAAGTTCTAATCAATGGTCAAGGAAACCATGTGTGATATCATTGTGTTGTATGTTCCAGTAGTGTAAACTTAGTGAAACAAACATATCCCGAATGGCTTCAGGTGCCATATATGAAGCAGAAATCAATCAGTGAAGTAACTATTAGTGATTCAGTAAGAATGTACCCCTGGATCTAGAAAATCCATTATCTGTGAACACAATTACCAGTGTGGATATAAGGCCACATCTCATAGCTTTTGCTGACCATAAAAAATATGGAATTGAGAAGAAACAAAATGGCTACTCACATTAACACGAATGTCACTAACTATCCTTGTCATATTACCTCTTCCAATTCTCTGTAATATTTGGTATATAGCTACTTCGTAAAATATTTTGCTTGAATTTGTGTATTAGGAACTGTCATTTTTTTCTCGGTGTCGACTTCTCAATTAGACTATGCTAGCAAAATGTTTACTAGAGACTTTGCACGGCAGAAGGTTTTATACAAAAACTCTTCATGGCATAGTGGGAAAGGGAACTTGCACCAGGAACTTTCACATATATATAGAGTGGCTACTTTCATTTGAATAGTAAAAGGTTCCATTTTTCTCTTCCAAAATAGTGAGGATTATCTTGACAATTCCTTGTATCTGTGAATGTTTCAAATGTTATACGGAATGATGCTGAATCAATTAATATTACTATAGGCTGTCAGGCAATTATCATCATTCCATCGCTTCGAATATTACTTTATCAAATTTTGGCATCACTCGAGATCAGCTGGGATATCAGTTTTAATGCAAATATGTCACATTTTGTACTTCTAATGAATGTAGCATATTATGGAAGAGATCAGTATCAAGCTTTTCCTAATTTTACATAGTTCTGTTTCCCTTAGTGACTGCAGTTTCCATGAAGGTGCTGCAAATATACAGTTTCGTTATGTCACAGTGTGTGGCAATGTTGTGTTTCAGAACAACATTTGTAATCATGGAGGAGCTATGTTTGTCAACAAAAGTCTGTAAGTATAAACAATGACATCAAAGTGCTATTGGGACAACTATATTAATATATTGTTATTAGAATGATACTTGCATGGGATCACTAAAATCCAGCACAAATGTAGCACTTAAGAATGGTGATGTTATTATTAGTAATGCATTTCATTAGAAATTTTCAATGCAAAATCTTTTGCCACTAATTGAAGGCTCTGTATTCTTTTTATTCCAATCAAAGTAATGGTTAAGACTTCAGCTTAGTTGATACACACAGTAGACTCCGCCTCCAGTCAGTTGCCTCATAATCTGACCTCCTTACCATCGAATATTTACAACAGTAGCTAGACCAAGGATCCCTATTTTAACTGTGTAGTCATCTTGCAGGAAGATGTCTAAAACAGCAGCTTTTAGCATTCAAAAATAAAGTTAGTGAATTGAGGTAAAGATTGTTAGCAGTTAGTAGGTCATCAGTGCTGGTATTTGTGTAAAACATTGTGTGTCCAACTTGATAGACATTTTCCTGAAAGATGATTGAACCATTGAAGTAGAAGACTGGTCTGGAATCGGTGAAGACTCAATGACAAAATGGTCAAGGCAACCAATTGGTTCTATATTGAATAGTGCGAAGTGGGAGGGTATAGGAGTGTTGTTGATATGATTCATATTTATAATAATAATAATACGTGAATAATTGTGGAAACCACAGGCATGGTTGAGGTTTGATTTATAGTTGAGCATGAATGTGAAATAACTCTCTGTTTTGAAAAATTGATGTGTGTGAGTTTGTAAAAATCAGATCTGAATTTCATGGGTTAAAATGCATTTTTTTGAATGCACAAGAATATAATTTATTTGTCATGTATTTGTGTCCAGGTCCCTGAGGTGATTCATACAAGTGAACCAGACACATTCTATTGTAATGCATATTCATTTGGAGTGGTCTTCTATGAATTGATTACATCACAGCTTCCTTATGCTCACATGCAAGGGAGAGATATGGTAAGTGTAGAATTGAATTTTCAATATACAAATTTTATTTTATGTGTGCATAAGAGAAAATAGTTGAAGCCCTTGTAGGGGGGGAGATGGAAAATCTTGGAGTCAATATTTTTATGGTGTTTCTTAGAGTTTGTTCATGGTGGGTGGGACTTAGCAAAAAAAAATATTATAGGCTATTATCCAGTGTCAAACAATCTTAGTAACTATCAAGCAAAATTATTTGATGAGAATAATGAAATGTTGATAAAGACCTCAAACCTACTCTGAATACAAGCTGACGTGGTCCCACCCACTTAGAAACCTTGTTACCAACTACAATACCAGGTTTCTAATTCTTTCTGTGGTATGGATAAATGCCTTGGAGAATATTCTTGACTTAAAAGCACAGCTGTTCTTCATCATCATTATTATTGTTGTTATTATTATAAATTATTAGTATTATCATCATCATAATTATTATTATTGTTATTATATCTTGTTATTGCAGTTTGTTATTGTTCATTATAGTTATTATTTCAATCTCTGGTATTAAGCATTATCAATATGTTATAATTGATAGAAGTATCACATTTATTGTGGTCTTTATTCAGGGGCTTAAGTAAACATACTTAGTGTGTGGCAGACTGAGAGTTAGAAGTGCGCTACAAGCTAGCGTGGCCACACCCACTTAGCGGCGTTCTCGTCAATCGCTTTTTATCTTGAAGTGAAAAGTGTTGTAACAAAAGATGATCCTTTTGTTGTTTATATATACTTTTACACTTGCATATAGTGGAAGTTAAGTGACATTAAAATGAAATAATAATTGTGATGGTTTTATTGTTACGTTTTTGTATTATTAACTTAGTAAAAAATGTACGCTGTAAATGTATTGGAAGTGTATGCATAAACAAAACTATTTTAGCGGATTAACAATATTTTGTTAATTGGAATTTTTAAGATTCTGCTTCGAAAACAAAATTATAAAAAAAAAACCCCTCTTGTTTGAAATACATCATTGGAAGAGTGAATTGAGCCCCTCACAATTATCGCGTCTATATTTTTAGGCATATATCTATATAATATAAGCCGCTATAGAAGTAGAGACTTTGCAGTCGAGTTTAGAGGAGTTCTAGTTGAATTAGTAGGAGTAGTAAGTTATCATGGCTAATGTGCCACAAAATTCGTCTTACTTGAAAATCACATGGAATAGTCATATAATTAAGAGAATTCGATGTAGCCAGTGCTTTATCACAAGAGCACAGCTACAATAGAGGGTTTTAAACTGATCGTTGAGAAGGCACTAGTAAAATTCGTGGTTTATCTATTTGAACTGAACAATCCGAGGAATTTTGATTGTTTAAGCCTTAGAATTAGGTTTTCTCTAACATTTCACTACTAGAATTAGTGGCAATGTAGTTATCTTGGTTAGCTATTTAAACTTAAAAATACATCGTCAAATAGTTGAGTGAATTCAATGTAAGTTTTGTCTTTGATATATCCATAGTAAGTGTTGAGTGTTGCTGAACAATAGCAAATAATAAAAAAATTAAAAAAAACATTAGCATTCTAACGTAAATTTCTGCTTGTTTCAGATAAGCCAGCTCGCTGATATTTATGTAGGAGCTCATCTTATTAGTCATAGAACCAGCAGTTTATTTTTCAGATCTGAGCATGTGGATGCGCTAAATGTTAGATGTGCTTTGTTAGTAGTGCAGGAAGCGTCATTGGTTGTAGCATTACTTTTGAGTGTAAAGTTTCATAACTAAAGATGATTATTTAGTTACTTATTTATGCTCATACTCTACATGTAGCGGAAGGTAAAATGAAATAGTATAACAGTTTTATTATTTTGTTCTTGGCTATAGACTTCGGAGAATTTGTTATCGTTACATTATATATATTATATTGGAGGTGTTCCTATAACATTAATTTGTTAACTTAGATGCTGAGAGAATAGAAAAATATCTGAAAATAACTTCAGTTTTCAATGCTTGATCTTACATTAGGTGGTTGGCCAGCTAAAAGTAATAAAAACATCCTAAATAGAAATGACGCCATGCGTCTCATTGAATGAATGTGCTGTCTTTCTTCCCATTTTTGCTATACTTGCTCAATGAATTTATCTATTTGCATTTTTTATTTAAGCATTTTTCTTTCCTAGAATCTATTAGTTGAGTCAAAATTATTAATTCCGTGACCACTCTCTGGCTAACTTGTTTTGACTATTGGTGTATCTTCTATGAACCTTTTATAACAAATTTAGCTCCCAGGTCCCTCACAAAAGTCCCGGCAATTTTTTTTATAACCACAATGTTCAAGATGGCTGCCAACGTCAAATTAAGGAGTTAACTTTTGACCTATATCACCTAGAATCCTGAGTGAAGACACTTTTTCATGCAAATCAACCATGAGAAATACAATTCTGGTATCAATATTGTGCTAAAGTGAAATTTTGGGCCAAAATATCAGAAAAACATATACCTATAATGTGTAACAATGTCAATCCATATCAAAGCATTCAGCTTCACTATAATCAGAATCAGATTCTGATGAGCATTCAGTCATCTTCCCCAAAGCATGGCTATCACTTTCTTCCTCATCATCAGACTCCATCTCATCACTCTCTCCAGATGGCATCGGTGCAGGTAGATGTATTGGGAGAGCTGGACGTGTGTGACGGACAGGACGACAACGACCATCAATCAGCTCCCAGCCATGTCCAATTGGTGAAGGATGAGTCCTCAATGTGGGATGTCGTGCTAGGTATGACAAATAGTTAGCACGAAGGCAGTGTTGGTAAAGACTATCTGCATCTGGTGGGAGTCGAAGAAATGTTTTTTTTTTCATCGCCTTCCATTTTGCAGCACGTGATTCAGCCATAGTGCCACTCTTCATGTCTCCATAGATCACTTGCCGTGTGAATTTAAAAAGCTCTTCCAACACTTCTTCCTCAAGATCCACTCTCTCCCCACACTTAGCAAGCTGATGTTGTGCTAAAGTACTTTGCGCCACTTTATGATACACTGAAGGCTTGCCCATGCCATAGAACCCTGAGTTGGCATCACAACCAGTAAAACAGTGTAGCTGCACAATGCAGTTTGCCATTTCTTCAGTTACCAAGCCATGGCATAAGATTGTCTCCTGTTTTCTCTTGATGCATAGCATTCCAGGCAACTGTCTTGCAATAACTGCAGCTGAAACATAGGCATCTGTATCAGCTACATCAATGACAACTGGGCCGTTGTATCCTGAATTACGTAAAACTAAATACATGGAAAAGAAGATGGTGTCCGCTTCAGACTGGTTGAAGCAATAATTCTCCATTGGTTGCTGTGTTGATAAGTTCATGCATTTGGAACCAACGGAGTAGACAATCTCTGTGTTCGACCTTTGAGCAAGCTCAGTCAGATGACTGCAAAGTAGCTTTTGTAACCGGGTCTTGTTGCTGGTGCTGCATAAGAATGTCTTAAACTCTCTGGCTGAGGGAAATTGGTCATCCAGCTTTATATAAATGTTGGGAACGTGTTTGTTCCCTTGTATCCGTAAGTCTCGTTCATCATCCTTGGTTGAGTGTGTTGCATCATACGGATCATTAACACAAATGATGGACTGGGCACTCTCATGGCGAGCAAGCATGATGGACGACACTTTGCAAGCATAATCTGACCACTTGTATGCAGTGCCATCTTGCTTCTGCCGATCTTCTGCTGATGGAGTAGCCATTCTCCAAATCATGCCCATGTCTATGAGAGCAATATAAGACTCTTGCAAAGTCACTGGTTGGAGAGAGAGCTTCTGTAAAAGCTTGCTCTTCTGCACTTTCCTGAATGTACCACTAGAGTTGAACAGCGACACACATTCTTCCATGACATGGTGTTGTAGCAACTCTGGGAGGTCAACAAGTTGACTCTCCTCAACCAAACTGATAACTGCCTTGAGAGCACTTTGTTCCATCTCAGCAGCTCTGGCTTTGTGATCCTCCTTGACAGAGTCTGCACGATGTTCTTTAGCAAATGTTAAGCGTTTGCTCAGGGGGACACGTGCATGGATAGAGGTGTTCTTACTGAAAACTCTGTCTTTCAAGAAATTGGTCACCTTCTCTTCCCCAGCAATGTGGGCTGAGTTAAAGTCTGTAATGAGCTCACCAGAAGCAGGCATGGCTGATTGTAGGGTACGGAGAGTGGGTGAGGCTGAGTCAAACGGGTAAGAGTCAAACTCACCCATACAGGTAATTAGATCTTGCACACATTGCTCATCTTCTCTCATTCTTTTCGGGCTACATTCTGTATGCTTTCTTGTGTACACTTTCCGATTTGCTAGGGCATTGTGGGTAGCCCGAATCTGAGCAATATTGTTCACATTACTTGAGTGAACTAGTAGTTGCTTCTCATTCTTGAGGATTGATAGCCAACCAGACTTCATTTTGCTACCCTTGTTCATGGTGCATTCAATCCACATGTCCCACGGCATGTTAGAATATGGGTTACCAGTGATCGACTGAGCAAAGTCAGCACGAAGGAACGCGATCTGCTCAGCCGTAAGAGAAGTAAGCATTGCCCAGAAGTCAGGGAGCCATCTCCCATACCAGTTGTTGTCATATGCTACCATCCATGGCAGCATTGCACGGAGGGAGCTGACATATTCATCCCAATGGCAGATATGAACTGCATGTACATTCTGCATAAGTACATCTGTCATGGATAAGAAGTCCTTCCAGTAATCTGCCATGTCACTGCCCTCTACATGTGTAAGCAAGTCATCAACAAGGTGTGCAAGGTAACTATCATCCTCCAGTGCCTCATGAGCAGCAGCTCTGCTTTCTCGGGTCAGGTTTGTATCCCTTAGAATCTCAACATTCTTCTTAGTCTCACCAGCCAGATTGGGCACCAGTTGTACCTTCACCAGCTGAGTCATGAGAGCCTCGTACATGAGCTTTAAGCAACGCAACCCCCTCTTGTAGTGCTTTCCTTTTAGAGCATGTTCAACTGAACCCTCAGCTACAACTCCTCCTGCCACGAGCAACTCTTCTAACTCACTCCCTTTGTAGCGTTTATAAATAGCACTCATCATGGCACACTGGGTATGAAAGGGACCAAGAAAGGGGACAATATCATGAAACTTTTCAGGGTTCTCAGCTTTCAACAAGGTTATGAGGGTATACACAGGAAGATCTCCAACCAGGAAGGCAAAGGGCATGTTCTTAGTCATTATGATAGTAGATAACTTTTCCATGATGGCATTAACAACCGACTTATTTGGTGGTTGGTTGTATGACATATGAAAGTATGCTTTGCTCTTACCTTGCTTTCCATTTAAACTAGCATGAAATCCACCATAAGAAGGGATAGTCTGCTCAGTTGCATCATTGCGATCACCATTTGAGTCTACACGGGCCAAGGCATGAATGATGCTCCGCTTGCGCTGAGGCGCCGTAGTTGATATAGTTGTAATGGGCTCAGGGCGGATGGGAGGTTCACCACGTTTGATGGTCTTGTATGGTGTAACAACCTGCATATCAGATGCCTTCTGAATCAGCACTTGTGACAAAGTCTTGGGATCTTCCTTGTGTGGAAGAATATCACGGTTTGCCCGAACTTCAATGCTTTGATGCTCTATGTGCTGAAGAAACATCCAGTTAGTGCGGTGTGCAGTACCCCCTCCTGTCAAAGTATCATTGCGAAAATCATCATTGTCAATGATACTAATGCTGGGTACTTTCTCTGCTATCTCATCAGGACAAATAGAACATTGCTTGAGATCATGCATAGCCCACACATCATGCAGCAGAAGCACATTTGAATAGCTGATTCCCATGCCCAGCTTGTAGAAAGAATCAACAAGCTCCTTGCTGCGAGTGATCCCATGAAGGGTAACTGTGGCATTGATGGCAGTAGTCGTGGGTCGTTTTGACACATATTGAGTAATGAGTGAGGTGAGAGAGAGTGTGGTAGGAGAGAGATCTACCCCCTTTTTACCAAGTAAGGCAGATAGA
>WLWD01002029.1_pt1 | contig 65158 bp, 44 predicted proteins | sample 6712731 | NCBI WGS metagenome assembly WLWD01 (sample SAMN12718690, study PRJNA576275) | sponge metagenome | isolation source: marine sponge | host: Mycale hentscheli | place: New Zealand: South Island, Marlborough, Capsize Point | collected 2014-11-01
CGCTCGCTTCACTCGCTCGCCAATTAAATGCTTACAAACATCTAAAAGTTGGCAATCTTTTAAAGAGTACAGCAGCTCTATAAATTGAGAAAATTAGACTGGCATAATACATTTCATCTTGTTTGCTTTGACAATACTTTAGTCTGCTAAGAATATTGATGACTGACTCAGTGTAAAATGAGGAGGCAGGTCTCATAAAAATTTTCCTAGGTTATTATTGCTTATAATGGCAGCAAAATAAATCAAACAAGGTGTATTGGGAAACTACGAAAAAAGAAAAAATATTAGTGAGAAGGGTTTTAGTCACTCATACTATCTAAGATGAATCATGCATCAAACTTGATTCAATTTTATCAGGGCTTGTGTATTGTGATATTACTCTCTTAACATGATACATATACCATAGTTTTTTATTGTATTTTTTTTGTGTCTAGATGATAAGATTACAAAATTATCAGCATTATACATACTAATATAGTACTTACAGCACAAATCAGAATACAATATGGGAAAATATTCATTATCACACATTAGCATTTTCACGAGCCAAAACTGAGTGAAAATACAAGCGTTTAACAATATGGGGGTGAAAATTCACTTTCACGCTTGTATTTTCACTCAGTTTTGAATAATACAACCTATAATAAACAATTTATTATACATTGAATATTTTTTCTAGAATGATTGTGCTTCAGGGCCTCATCATTCTAAGGTAAACCCACCATATATCTAATAATACAGTTGTTCAGAATTACTATGCACGGACACCTTGGGGCACTCAATATGCAAGCATTCAATTGGGAGATATAAGGCTCATGTGATGCGGAAGTACTCAAGGAAAAATATCCAATGAATAAATATTGGGTGTTAATAAACTCACATTTGAAGCAGCAGTTGCTGCAAGAGAAATCACAGCATCTCCTATTTGAAGGACTTAATCATTACACACATTATTCATTCAAATATTTAGAGCAGCTACTAGTTAGATGCATTGAATGCATTTTGAAGTACAAGAACTTTTTTTATACTAAAACTGTTAGAATGTACAGTTTAAATAAAGCAAAGAGAAACATAATTGAATGACAAGATAACTTCTGTATCTCTCGGTACATTGTTCACTTCAGGATATTAGTACAATAGGGCATTATGAATTTTTTAACGGCTGTTCAGTTCATCATCAAACACACTATTGAACCAGAAATATACCTCTGTAAGAGAGTTGTCAATGGTATCTACCTCACTGCCAATAGCAGTTACAGTATCATAGAGAAGGTATGTTATGGCCACAATTAGTTTTTCTCCCTCACTGGATGCATTCTGTAGCAGTGACAATCTTTTCCTATTATTCTGCATAATAAATAACCTGAGTAATGACACTATTGCAGTCATAGATTGGTTTTTACAGTTGTACTGAAGATTTCTAAGAGTTGCTTATCTTTAATTATCTAATAAACATAAACAGAATTAATTTCACTTTTTTGTACAATAATTCCAGTTTTGAGACACCTACCTGCTTGACTGCTTCACTTTCTACTGACAAGATGGCCTCTTGGTCAGTTAAACCATTAGAACTAGGAGTTACCACACTCACAGTAGATTCAACTGCAGAAGTGGAGACATCAGGAAGTTTTGTGGATGTTATTGGGGTATAATGACGAGTTATTGAGGGGCTTGGAGATACCTCAGATGTCTCGGCCACATAATTAGTACTTGATGGACTACTAGTTATTGAAGAACTCATTGGAAGATGACTGGATTCAATTGCAAAAGACGTGCTCATTTCTGAATTTGTGGACAATATTTTGACTGTAGAGGAAATATGTTGAGTATCCAATTGAATTGAATTTGTGTTTACTGCATTCATGCACACTGTGCTGGATAGTACCTGGTAAGGTGCCACAGATGAAGAAACAGAGACTACAGATGAACAATGTTAAATTAATGCTACATGTGGAGGATGGCAAAGCGATATTGGCTGAGTTAATAAGGAACGACTATTGTTGTTATAACTACTTGTTCGTCTGACTTGGTTGACACTGTTCTGGCCAAACACCATAGCTGTACTATTGTGACTGCTACAGTATGTATCTATCTTTCCATTCCGTACATTATCAGGGTTCCAATTTATTTCACTGCATAAATAAAAATTTGTCACAGACGCTTGCAAATAGTAATATTGAATTATGCCTAATTTTAATGTACCTCCAATTAATTATACTGAAATTATAAGTTACATAGTTGTACAGTTTTCCTAATAAAAAAAAATCACCCAGAAATATTTTTGAAATATTCATATAAAGTATTTTTTGTACAAGTGTTTACAAAGAAGTTTAAGAAAAGATACCAACCATATTTTTAGCAAATCTACACTGTAAGCATGCCGCTAAGTCAACTAGTCCTAACATATATATAAATATATATATATATATAATATATGACTAAATAAACTTGTCTAGGAAAGCAACAACCAGTATACACAATACTATAAATGTAGTGCTTAGGGTCTGTTATAGAAGTCGTGGTCCTTGTATGTATGCAGTACTCTAAAATTAGCAGATTCTGATTGTTAGTGATTTTGAATTGGTCCACTTAAAGTATTTGTGCTCTTGTTACTTCTCAAGTAATACAAATAATAATATAAATAGTGTCAAATACTTCATGAGCTAATGCTATCTTTAAACAGAACTGCTTTGCAGTGTCATCTCCAGATATGTAAACATACGTAAGTGGTACCCATTCTTTAAACGAAGAAAAACGAATAGCAAGTTCGATACCTCCACCGAAGAAATTTCGATCAAGACTTTCCAAAGGATCACACTTACTCATGGAAGATGTAAACACAGTGAAATCAATAATCCCACAGTTATAACAATAATATTAAATTATTAATAAGTTGTTAACTCCAAACACTTCTGTCCCCTACGGTGATAAGCCACACCTCTACTGGACCAGTTGAGGTGAATATCAAAAGCATTCTTTCGCTCTTTTCCACAGTTCACTGAACATTGGTGGACACAAACCATACATATATCATATGCTTTTGACAACTCCCAATGGATACAGTTGTACAAAAAGGATTGAACATGTGTCAGCAAACCCATAGACGATCATGTTGACATAAAACTAGCAAGCTAGTCTTGTAGTTGAGAAAACTACTTCAGTAGTGGGTGTGGTTATAAGAATGGACATTTACTGAGCAAAGTAATAGAGTGTTTCCAAATTTTAAATGTATAATTCTTAGTTGCTTGCTAAAGCCAAATTAAAAATTACAAGTAGCAGTTGCATCGAGCAAGGTTTTGTCATGAAGAGCTATATATTATCAATGTATTGCTCTTGTGTGAATTTTTATTATAAGTAATTTAAGTTTATTATATTTTTACATGTTTCCCTATGAAGCTGCAATTGTGCTAGATAAAAGGCTATGAACATCGCAATGTTTTTGCTCCTTGTTTTCCCAACAAGTTTGGTTTGGAGATAAAATCATACAGTCTCATTTTTATACCATTTAAGGTATTACTGTTGAAAATTCCACAGTAAGTTTTATTTGCCTACTTAAACAGGGCAGATTGCTCATATTTCTGTGTTGCTGTTGTTGTACTTTCAGTGACCCTGCCATTAAAAAATTTTTTTTAGCAAATTCAGTTCAAAAACACATCAAGAATTTGTTTTTGTGCCATTACAATCTCAAATGAGGTGAACATGATCGTACAATAAGTTGTATCAATAAGAAAAACATATTTATAATCTACACTGCCAAATTTGAGGATAAAAAGCTACACTTTTAGAAAATTTAAATGCATGCTGCTAATATTAAGATTTCATATAAAGTTTTAATGTTTTAATGTCATGTTTAGAGTACATATGAGCAGAATTTCATAGAGAGGAGGGGGTAGACCTGGAATTTCCTCCACCTGGGGGGTGGAGGAAATTCCAGGTCAAAACAAAGCAAAAAAATAAAAAAATAAAATAAATAATAAAATAAATAAATAAATAAATAAATAACTAAATAAATAAATAAATAAATAAATAAATAAAAAATAAAAATTCGAGTTGAATAACTAAATAAAATAAATAAGTATTGTGAAAATTCTGCAATAAATGCAAGGCCAATTTACTCTGAGAATGCAAGTTTGAGGAGCAACAATCCTTTCTTATTCTAACAACCACCTTATACTTTTATGTATTTCAGCGTTATAAATGAAGGCATGCTCTATATAATTGACTCACATCACATAAAATGTCAGCAATTGCAAATGAAATGAGTTCGGCTATTGTAAAATAAATATAATAGGTGGACACCTGGGAAGAGACAAAACCTGGAAAAAAAATTTCTGAACGCTTTTATTGGAAGACATTGTGGATTGATGTGAAAAATTATGTCGTGCAATGTGAGGTTTGCCAACGCACCAATGACGTCAAGTTTCAGAAATCATCAGCCCCTTTACACCCAATTCCGGTGAAACCAAAAGTGTGGAATATGGTAAGAATTATGTTAGTGCATTATTGTGTAAAAACATGTTGGTGGGATGTGTTTTTTATAGGTTGGAATTGACCTAATTGGTCAAATGATAACTTATAGACTGAATTACCGAGCTGGACTTGTCATTACAACAGAATATGGAGATCATGAACGCCACAATTTTCTCAAATTGAGATACATTCATACACGTTATAGAAAGGCTTCTGTTTTTCAATATCTCTACGAATAAATAATATTAAATCATTTTTAGATAAAATTCATAATTACATTAGCAAACATACGAAGTTTCCTACATGAACTTTTGATGAATCCGTATAACTTGGGCACTCATATTCCTGCAGCTGTATTAATAACAAGTCAGAGTTTGATATAATGGATATAAGTGAGAATGAGTTGAGACCAGGCTCCCAATTCACATATCCAACGTTGTTTGATTTCAGATTATGAATACACTTTTTAAATAATTATTACTTCGAATTACATTAAAATACACCTAAATATATTGCATTTATTATAGTACTGTTCATAATTGTAGCAAACTGGATTTGGGGCAATGTGACAGAAGATATGTCATTTGCTTGCTATAAGTCCCCACTTCACACAATGACAAGTCATCAACTCATTCAAAGATTACAATAATTGCAAAACACCAACAAACACACACGCATACACTCCAAATCTATAATTGCAGGTCATATAATAGAAAAATGTGTAAATAATAATGCATGAATATAAATAGTGAACCTAACGTTTTAAACAATTACTTCTTGGTTTAAGTAGAGTTAAATAAGTAGCATTCAAATGGAATGCATAAAATATTTTAATAGTAAAATTGTAAAACAATATATTTCTACTTACTTCTCCATTTTTAATTTTTTCAAGAGTAGGAATGAACATTGAAATTTGCCAAATTAGCCTTTCTGTGCTGATCACTTGAAATCACAACACAATCTTTAAACTTCTGATCTTTGCCAGCACTCCATGCTTTTAATTCTGAATTTGGCTTTATAACAGAGAGGCATGTTTTACTGTGCAGAGCAGGAAGTGGAGATATTTCAGATGAGACAGATGAAACAGATAGATCAGACTCTAAAGGACATGCGGATTCTTCCATTTGTGAGCTGGATGGAAATGTTGCGGGTAAATCATGTAGTGGCATAAATTTTGAATTCTCCACACACCTCTTTTTACTAGTAGCCAAGGAAGAGCAATCACTTTCATCACTACTACCATATTGAAATACATCATTCTCTATTAATTCAACTGGTTGTGAATCTGGCCTTCTAAAAAACTTCTTCAGTCTAATCAAATAGAAAAAGTTCTACAATAAAAACTTATCTCTAGCAAATTTGCACGTAGAATAGAATAATTTCTAGCATACCTGCATCCATTGACTGCTTTTTTCAATATATGGCCAGAAGTTGGATTTAATAAACGATAGAGATCATTTCCTAGGCTCTCTTTTATCATATATGGCCCGAGCCAGCGAGAAGAAAGTTTGTCACCCTTTCTACAATCAAAAGTTTACAATATTTGTTCACCTTTTTTTCGTTTATGTTTTCTGTCATAATCATTCTTCTGTCTGAGCTGATCCATCTCAATTTCTTTTTTAGCATCTCCAAATAATTCATCTCTCACATGAAGGGAGGACTGGTATGAAGTGGGTTAGATCAAATCCCTCAATGAACCTCACACTATAGCTTATAGCTAGAATTTTAAGAACCCCTTATTTATTTATTTAAAACAACACATTTTCTCCCTCCAGCATCACCTTTGTCATCTTCAGCCTCGCCCTTGCCATCTTCAGTCCCACCCCTACCATCTTCAGCCCCACCCCTGCCATCTTCAGTCCCACCCCTGCCATCTTCAGTCCCACCCCTGCCATCTTCAGCACCATCCTTGCCATCTTCAGCCCCACTCCTGCCATCTTCAGCCTCACCCCTGCCATCTTCAGTCCCACCCCTGCCATCTTCAGCCGCACCCTTACTGCATCCACCCTCACCTTCGTCTTCATTACAGCAAGAATCATCCATGACATCACCCAAAAAACAAAAGCGAGCTAATATGGACAGTACTGTGCATTCCGACATTATTGAGGTTGAAGAATATGTTGTGAAGACAAACCAGAATTTTCAATATTGGCTTCCTGACCTTAAGCTGACAGAAGCAGACAAGAAGTTGTTGCTTATTAGGTTGGCTAAATGACAATATTATCAATGCTGCTCAACAGCCTCTGAAGCAAAGTTGTCCTGAAATTTCAGGCTTCCAAGATGTGACATGTGGAGTGGCTTTGTCATTTAATGTGGAGCACGATGAGTTTGTACAAATTTTGAACAATTGCAATGGTCACTGGCTAACAGTGACTACTATTGGCTGCCCACACCCAATAGTGTCAGTCTATGATAGCGTATATCGCTTCGCAGGAAAACGTGTAAAAAGCCAGGTAGCTTCTTTGCTTTACAGTAATGCTCCTAAAATTCGTCTAAATTTCATGGATTCACAAGTTCAGGCAGGAGGATCTGATTGTGGGCTTTTTGCAATAGCCAATGCGACTGCTCTTTCTTTTAAAAAAGATCCAGGAAAATTATTTTATGAACAAAAGAAAATGAGGAGTCATTTGTATCGATGTCTTGAAGAAGGAAAGATGGCACTCTTTCCATTAAAGAAAGAGAGACGTGCCCTTTCTAAAATAGTTGCTGTTGACTTCATTGAAGTGCACTGTATTTGTCGACTTCCAGAGGGAATTCATTCATTGGAGGAATGGGGGAGGTGCACCAAGTGTTTAACATGGTATCACACCAATCAGTGTTTAAGAGTTTCAAAGGCTGATCTGCAAGGAAAGTGGCTTTGCCCAAACTGTAGTGTTTGTGCTTAATTATGTGTTCTACAACATTTTTTGTTATACAACAATGGCATCTGTTGCAGCATAAATTGAATAGTTGTACAGTTACTGCTAGTAAAATGTCTTAAATTAGACATTATTCATTAAAGAGGTGACATGAAGGAGGGGGAACATCATTCCCTGCATGGCTGTAGACAGGAGGGGGGGGGGGCTTCAGCCCCCCTAATTTTGACAATATATAATAAATGTTAGGTAGAATACTTGCATTCATAAAATGTCTAATTGGCTTAATTTAGCAAATCTTAAAGTTTAATATGATTAAACAAAACTATCTACCACGAATAAGCAATTCATACTGCACAATGTAGCTATTTTTTTGAAAAGTCTTGTATTTTTCCTGCCAATAGCTAATAATTATAGTCCCTTATATCTTCTACTATCCAATTTGTTTTTTGGATGTATTCTCTAATATTGTTACTTTTAAAGGCAGTCTGCGTGAAACAAATTTGAACCACTTTCAAGAATCTGGGTTACTATTGCAAGTACAGGGGCTGCTATTTCTGCACAATGAAAATACTTGGAGCTCTGATATTTTGCATAGTGCCAATATAGATTTTTCTATATTAACAATGATTGATGGGGTTTGTGGATTAACATTGTATTTTTCAAACTATCTTCGATTGAATAATTTTTACAAATAATTTGAAAATTTAAATGCTAATTGACAAACCACACATCAAACATTATTTAGAAAAAAAAGCTTTATTAGCATGCATCATGTAAAATGTTAGAGGTCCAAGCATTTTAATTATGCATCAAAATAGTGATTCTTGTACTGACAATAGTGATCTCGTTTCTTGAAAGTGGTTTGCAGATTCTTTTCCAAAGTGTATGTGAGTGGTCCTCACTTGCACATTTTTAATGGCTATGGTATTTTTTACTTCTGGGCAAACTTGTCATTACAGAGATATTTGCAAAAATGTGATTTTAATTAAATATATGGGCAGATGTGTCCCAGCATCCTAAGTCCCCTTTACCTACAATACTTGTCTACATCTAAAGCATAATTTACAAGTCACATATTGAACAGCTTATTTTGATATAGCTAGCTAGCTATTAGGTTCCTCATTGATATTCACACAAGGATGGCTACATAGTGTTGCTTTGGTTAACTAATACTAAAATTAATTTTAGTTAGGTTATTAGCTAAAACTAAACTTCATGGGTACTATAATAACCAAAACTAAAACTAATATTCATACATGTATACAGTTGAATTTAACTAAACTAAAACTAAAATTATCATTGGAAACAAAAACCAAAACTACCGAATGAAGTGAATAAGTCAAAATAAAGTGAGGCCAATGCTAAACTAAATAAATAACTATTCAGTAAAATATACCAGGACTAAAATCATTAGCTAAATACTGTAATAGCTATTACCTACAAGCCAATAACCAAAACTAAAATTGCCATTTAAAAAAAACCAGAAGTAAAAAATTCAAATAACTAAGCCCTGTTGAAAAACCAAAACTAAAAGTGAAGCCAAGCAGGCAGCTAATTTATTACTGACGAAAGATAGTACTGGAAATGGAGTGAAAACTTATATAGTACTGGAAATGGAGTGAAAATGTATGTAAAGGGATCATTTTAGCTATTAGGGAGCTGGAAGCACCGACACTAAGGTTAAGAGGCTGCTCTGTTGGATTGTGGTAACGCTCATTTGTTTAAGTATTTGAGAGAGGGGAGGGGGGGGACATTATTCACTGAAGGGGGACAGTATTCACTAGTGAATATTGGGGCCGGGGGGGGGGGACACTTTAGAGGGGGGACAAAATTCACTATGACAACGGTAAGAGTGCAGGGCTTTTTATAAAATACTTTTTGTTTGTATATTTTTGTTTATACATTTATTCATTTATATTCATTGATTCATCCATTTTTACATTTGAAACTTAATTTTTCAATATAATAATATCTGCAACTATAAATCTTATTGGTTTGTCCATTATCTACTTCATAACTTTAGCTTTGACTAGCTACTGAGCACTTTGCTTCCGTTTGCTACTTAGACCTATTCACAATAGCTACTATTTAATGTCTGACACTCAAATGTATCCTGTTTACCCCCCTTTAACAAACACAACATGCTTCTCTGTTTAGAACCATCTCAAATTTTAGGAACGTTATGATGGTATTAATCAGTTGATCATGCATAACAAGCTTTCTCATCAATTAGAACTAGAATTAAATTGTTAATGTAATTTAGCTATATTATTGATGAAAGTATATATATAGTATTGAATTTACAGTAGTTTGTGTCATTGCTGAATGATTGAATTTGGTTGATTTAAGCCTCTAAAAGATTTGCAACATTAAGAGCAAATGATATCCAATTAGTAAGTAATAACTGCAATTAGTGTAGCTGGCCCTTAGAAAGAAATCAAAAGCAGAAATAGTTTTGTTTCAGTTCTTAAATTAATTTACACCCCCACTAAAAATGTTACTGGAGAGGGATTAAACCTGCCTAGCATTTAATCTGTCAGCACTAAATCTTTAAAACATTATCTTCGACCAGAAAAACAATCTTACTTCAAAGCTTTGGAAGCCCTAGTTTAATGTGTTGATTTACTGCAACTAAATCTACTCCATCAAAAGGAGGTACTATGTTGCTTTTAAAGTCAATCTAAACACAAAGTCAGACATTATACACAAATAACCTGGATGTCTATAAAGAGAATGATTCAGTTATAAAAATAGGGAGCACCTACGTTTAGTTACAAAATAGGAACACATACGACAAATACATACTGTATACTCTGAAATAAGTTGCCATATTAGTTGATTCCTGTATAGCTAATTTATATCCTCCACACGATAAATCACCATAGCTATGTACAAAGATATATATAGCTAATTAGCGCATTGTATAATTTATAGCAGAAAACTCAATCTATTGTGTCTGCTATGTTGTTACACAACCTTGCCAATACAGGCATGCACTTGCTCATATTCATTCATGTGTATGTACCTATCCATGTCAAAGCTCCTACTAAGACAATGTAACTGTAATTGAGTACATATGCATTCTCTCTCTTTCACAGGAGTTTTTTTAATAAAGAAATAAAAATGTTTAGCCCCCCCCCCCCACCCCTGGGGATTCGAACCCAGGACCACTTGTTTAATTCACACCACTCTGCCACCGAGCTATGACTATCAATGGGAAACCAAACAATTTAATTCTGTATTGTTTAAAAAAAACAAAAAACACCTTTTAAAGAAAGAAAATCCAGCTAATGAGGAAAAGAAGGCTGAGAAAGAAACAATTGTGAAGAAGTGACGATGCTATTCGATTTGCTGAGTTTAAGATAATACATTGTAGTAGGTAACTTGAATTAACTTTATTAGTACTTCTTTGTATTCTGTTAGTCATAACATTAGCTATAGTTTTTATGATTAAAAGACAAGTCATAGTTTGAACTTTAGTTCATCTCAGTAGTATCCGCCAAGTTTTCATATATTTTGCATGTACACTAACTTTACTTTAGTATTGGGATGATTGTAACTATATACTCTCTGCAAATAAATGTGTTATGACTCTGAACTGTCAGACTGCCCATTCAACATGTAGCACTGAAATTATTTGAGATATGTAAGGTCACACAAATGTAATGTAAGTCATACAAATAGAATGTAGTAGTTATCACATTTGGTATGCTTATTGTCAAACTAAACATTGGATGGCTGACGGTGACAAGTGTGGATCAACAAGGAGTGAGGGGGGAGAGAGCAGGGGGGTGAGTAATTACTGAATACTGACAATAATTTTGTTATCTGTGGTGCTATGTCCTTTTCAGGCCACTATTGAGTAGAATGTAGCTACTGAGGAATTGGACATAAATATTGTAGCTAAAATACTTTGTTTACGGATTATAGTTTGGAGCTTCAAAATTTCATAATCATTCTTTATTCTATCACAAACACAGCTGCTTGTTTTCTCTCTTTATTATTTTGCTGCAGCATATATATATATTTTTTAAGTTTTCAAAGATTAAATCAATTTAGCTATTTCACTTGAGCTGGGGGCATGACTAGTACATTCTGATCATGACTCAATTATGAGCACAGCATTGAACTTATCTGTTGAGCTGACTTGGTAAAGTGAAGATTATGGTATAGCTATACATGTGTATGTGAAATAATGTTATTTAATGTATGCATATATCACAATTTCTTTCTCAGCCTTCTTTTACTCGTTTTTCTCTCTCTTTCACAGGCTTTTTTAAACAATACAGAATTAAAAATATTTGGTCGCCACCGGAATCGAACCCAGGACCGCTCGTAGCCTAGCGCGGCCAGACCCTCCCGAAAAATCGGGAGGGTCTCGGAACGGTTGGGTAAAGTAGTCCAGCAGATAAGAAAAATTATTGTGACAGAGTGGACCAAAGCATGAAACTTGGTATGCAGGTTCAGTTTGGCATATATAACAGTATCAGAAGGGGTGCCAAAAAAAAATTGTTTAATTAAAACAAATTTTTTAAAGTGTGAAATTTTGATTAACAGTTAATTGTGTAAAAGAGCTCAATATAAATTGTTTATTATAATGTATTGTGGTTTAATACTTTAATGTTAATGATTAGGAGTCACCTGATATTACAGGCAGCTAAACTATTTAATAGAACTAGCTACCCTGATAGCTAGCCCGGTGTAGCAAGTTTCAGAGAATTTATTTCAGTAGAATAAAACCATAATATTTCGGCTTGTGGAGCCTTCTAGTAGTTACTGAACTGAATGAGGGTGACTGAACAAGGAAACAGATGATACAGAACATGAGATCATTGTGTGGTGGGGCACAGCCCCTGGGAATGTTAGTTGGTGTTGGACAATTTCATTTCTGTGACATGTGAGTTGTACTTGGGAGATGTGAAGGTGTAGTCATAATTGAACTATGACTACACCTTCACACCTCCCAAGTACAACTCACATGTCACAGACTAACATTCCCAGGGGCTGTACCCCACCACACAATGATCTCATGTTCTGTATCATCTGTTTATACAAAGTTCCTTGTTCAGTCACCCTCATTCAGTTCAGTAACCACTAGAAGGCTCCACAAGCCGAAATATTATGGTTTTATTCTACTGAAATAAATTCTCTGAAACTTGCTACACCTGGCTAGCTATAGGGGTAGCTAGTTCTATTAAATAGTCTAGCTGCCTGTAATATCGCCGTTTTTTTTAAATTTTCGCTATAACTAGTGGTGTGCTTGAGCACAAATGGGAGCGAGCCTTAAACTACACTATTGTTAAATGATTGATTTTAACAACTAACACTCAAGCTACTAAAATAAAGTCGAGTTTATAAATTAAGTATATGCGGTAAAGGGGATTCAATGCCATAGTAACCGCTCCCCACAACTGTTTGAATTGAAAAAGAAGCAACAAAATCAAGTCACGTTATTTAAAATTTTCTTTGTGATATTCTTAATAGTAGTTGTAATGCACAATACTTTCACACAACTGAACATACCTACGCAAGACTTACCTTCGTGGTTCGTCTAGTGGACAATGAATTTTCAAGTAAATGCTGTTGAGTAGGGCTTATAACTGTGACAAATAGCGTATTAACTTACCACCGCCACTAACTCGAATAGAAATGGAGCTCCCATAAGTTTTTGCGTTTTAACTGCACCCGCAAAACAATTCAAAGCGGTAAACAATTCAATTTCTAAAGTGATACAGGTAATGGTCGCTAAACCAGAGGATTCTGTTTAGTGAAGTTTGGGACGTGGTCGAACGCCGAGCGAACACAAAAATACGGAGGGTCAAAGTACACAAGGACATACATACGTCCAAAAAATAAACAAACATCCCCGATTTTCAATTATGTTACCCCTGTAAGTGTCTCGCTCGCTACGCTCGCTCGCCAATAATACTCTTATCTATGCCGTGTTTCATTACTCACACTACTAGAAGCAAATGAAAGGCATTGAACTACTATAGTGGCTATATTAATTGTCAAACTTAATCACCCATTTTATTTATTACATGATGCTGCTGCATTCCTATGTTGCAAAAGTTAGCATGTTAAGTGCCATACGGAGTGCTGGTGGGGTTACTTGCTAGTTTTATTTATTACATGATTAATTTAAAAAAATTAAACTGTGATGTCTAAGATAATGCCTAAGGTTATGAATTAATGGAACTGATCAAAATTAATTGTTTATTGTAAATAGCAAAATTTAAGAATCTTCTGAGTCAATTTGGCTCTCTTTATCTTCACTAAGCAGCTTTGATAATCCAACCAGTCCTGCAACAATAGCTCCAGCCACACCCACCCCAATGGCTACTCCTGCTGCAATCTTCACAGGAGCTGCTTTGCCCTGGTCAGTAACATCCTCATCTGCTAGTGCCCAGTTTATAAATGACTCACAGTTGTTGGAGAAAAGTTTGTATCTTGCTTCACTCAAGCGAGACCTGGCTCTTTTAATTGCTTTGGCAGGATTAAAGATTTGAACACAATCCTTGTACACTGCCATTTCGATTGTTTCTTCAATGGTTCTTTCTTCTTCTATGATCTGGTTATCTTTTCCTAATTTTCCCCTCATTTCTCCACCGGGTGTGGCATAATGTATAACAAGTACTCTTTTATTGTATGGATCTGTCACTCGGACAACAAGCATGTGATGATCATACACTAATCCTGTGATACGTATGTGGCTGCCTAAAAATACATAGCAAGTAACATTTTATCATTTCTATGCCAAACTGCATTCACTTGAAAATAACACAAAAGATACACAGCTAGCTAGTTCTATGCATAGCACAAAATATGCTGTAGCAATACCACCTTGGAAACTGTTTCTTTTACATAATATCACATTTGTTACACTAACTACACAACTCAAAATTGATTAGCCTCTTCTTACCTGGCTTTAATGACCATACCTCAACTTCAATCCATTCCCTATATAGCGACATCACGGCCAGACTTCTAACAATATATCTTTTTCTAGCTGCAATGTAAGAAGTGCTTACAATTGGTGCTTATATAGGTAAACGTCGCCGCTTAGAGGTGGGGAATTCCGGGGGGGGGTTCACCTGGGTTTCTCCCTTCCGTATTTGAAACAAATGTGGGTGAAGTAGCTACCGTTGATTAATTACGACTTTTCATATCGAGTATTACCAGTCACAAGATATATTGTGCACACCAAAACCAGTGCCTGTGAAGTAGCTAGATTATACAGGAGTATTATTATTTTGGACAAATCAGTCTAGTCTGTCATTGATCCATTTATAGACTTTTTAGTCTAGACTGGCTTACCAGCTTTCCAGTTCAAAATAGCAGCTTAATTAAAGTGCAACCCTCAGTGCTTCTATTTTCTCAAATATACCTATCTAATCAGGTATTGAAATGGTAGAGCCTTATAAACGCAGTCTTTCTCATATCTGATAATCCACTTAGTAAGATGCTGAGAAAGAATTCCATCGACATCGAATTGGTGACGCAAACACGTTCAAAACCTTATGATTTATTGGATGATGGAGGCCTGTCAGTGTGTATGTACTGCATGCAGCCCTTGCACGCCGTCGGGTGGGTGGCCGGAACTCACTGGCTACGCTTGCGCCATAACTTTCTTGCTGTATACATATACTTTTTGATAATATTCATGAATAATTGATTATACTGACTGACTGTCTTTTATTGAATATTACAACAGATTACTGGAGATTTACGAAACACCAAGAAAAATAATAATAAGCGCGTAGGGAGTCTGAATATCTCTGCTGCAGTCAACCCTGCCATGGTACGTCCAGTTACGTCCGTTCAACCAATTCAGCCTCTTCAGTGGATTGTCATTGCCCTATGTAGAGTGAATGTCAGTTTGGGCGGGTTACACAGGTTCTCAGCTCTCCTTATCTCCATGAACATAGTTGTTTGCTGTTGTTATTTTTGTTTGTTTGTTTGTTTTGTTTTTTGCATTCAGAGTATTTCTTTTGCTTTCTTTTTGCATTACCTTGCTTCACTTTTTTTTTGTGTGTACTTACATTACTGTGTACCAAGTTGTCTATTCTCCCAGCTCACCCTACAGCCTAGGAACAAGGCAAGGTAACTATTAATATTCCTGCTACATTCAATCTTAATATCAATGTGTTTAAGTATATGACAGTAGCTATATGATTAATCACTAACATAGTTAGGAACAATTCTCAAAGATTTTCCAGGCTTCAATATGGATGAAATTGCTCACTGCCTGAATAGAGTCTATTGACAACCCTAACAAAATCATAAATTAGTATACAATGTGCAGAAAACTAGCTTGTTAACCGCTGCAGTCTTGCATGTCAATTTTTTGTCAACTATAATTATGAGCACAGTCTACATGTAGCTACAGATTCTGTTATAGCTAGTTGTTAATGACTCTTTTCAGGCAGGCTAAACTAATAGTTATTCTGTGTTAAATACAATTGCTTATTACTTCATAACTACTACAAGTGATTAGAGTCACAAAAACACTTCGCTACCTATTGAAAGGAAAGGCTTTTTCTCAATATTTTTTTTCTGTTGTTGTTTTTTGTGTTATTTTTAGTTCTTATTTTGTATATTAGGAATAGATACTGTACGCCAGTATTGAAAAATAAGCACATACACTTTACGGCGTGCCTTCAATGTGTGCCAGTGCTTTGGTAAGTGGAGTAAAATGAATCAGAGCATAAGCAAATTCTTGTAAAGTATTACTAATCATGCCTTGCAATCTCCTATTTAGCTAAATGTCAACCTTGGCAAGCAACATCATGTCATAACTATGCTACTGCAGAAAATGATGAACACAAAATCAGAATCATACGACAATAATGAATAATACTAACACTAAATCTAGAAAACAGGATAGGGAATAACAGCTCTACATTGTACATACATATGAAACCAACACAATATAGACACAAGTCTATTTGTTTTTCTATATGATCCAGGACATCTTGTTCTTACTCATGAATGTAAAGTTCAATAGATCGTAATAAAATATCCTCATTAGTACTTGCTTGATCTTTACACACCCTTAATTCAATGGGCCCTGAATATGAACCACCTCCCAACTCTTTGTAAAACCAAGGAGGACAGTTATGCCTGCAACAGCCATAGTTCGAACTGCATCCTTCTCCATCCCATAATGGACTGCTAAATGCACATGTGGAATCCTGATTTTCCAGCAGTATCCCACTATCGCAAAAATAATCTTCCTCTATGAAATCTGGAATGTCAACTTCTTCTGAAGTACCACATGGACAGAACGACCTGGATTGATCCATATCTGATGCAAACGTCCATATGTGTCGTCGTGGATACCCATAAGTAAGACTCACACCATCCACGTAAGGGTCATCAATCGTATTATTGCCTCTGTTGTAATTTAGAAATGAATTAGTCTTGAGGTACTGATAGCCTATCAGTTTCCCATACACTTTGGAAAATGTCATATTGAAGGTGTTAAAGAAAGTAGAAGAACAACCAGTGTGACGTGTACTTCTACAAGTATTTAATCCTCCCATATTGCTGTGAGTGAAGTTTGGTGGGCATCGACTCATGCTGTTAGCCATGTTTATCTCTGCTATTGTTACCCATTCCCCATCAGAGACATTCACAGTGGAAGTATCAGCGCAGTTACCATATGAAGTAGAGCTTACCTGCTTGTTTGGAACTGATATGCAAGTCAAGTCACTACTGGGATTTTTTCTTTTCAAGTAATTAATGAGCCATTGTGTAGTATTGTAGAATTGGTCTCCTTTAGCTTTCTCCACACATACTTCTAGATCTTCTATGGTATTCAAAGTGCAAGTGCTTGCTTCATTTCCAGCTTGTAATGAAATCTTTGTAAACATTACTGATGAGGACACTAGTAAAGTTAGGATGATAGCCCCCATCACTGCCATAGTTAAAACAATGCAGTACCATTTAAAAACTTTTTTGTTAAAATATCTACCTTGAAGGAGTCCATGGTGAGTAATATTTTTTTGAGGGATTCTGATTTCTTCGTATGCTGGATTATCATCCATACTGATAGCCATAAGTGTATTATGTCTTCTTTCCAAATCAGTATTATTATTATCTAGTAATATGTAATTATAATTCTAGCTAAGACTTTAATCAGCTCATTTAAATATGCTCAATTAGGTAGCCTTTAAAAAAAACTTAATAGAGCTGGAAGTTATTAAAACAAAGTTAATAAAATTGGAATTGTAACAAAGGTTAGCTAATTGGAAGTTGATAAATACACGAAATATTTTGAAAACAATTCTTTAATTTGATAAGTGGCTACTGATCATTATTGTATAATAATAAAATTATAATAATGATGTAGTAAAAAGTAAATTTAATATACAACACATGTCAACTATACAAATACAGATATAATCCATCATAAAACTAATACAAAATTTTACGAGAAGCCTTTCATGGGAACAGCATCCTGATTGGTTATAAACCCTTTAAATACTCCCGCTCAGTTATGTCACATACATAACTAAAGTTCCTCATTAATACTAAATATTTTGTCTACATACCTCTTTCAATGCAATAATTTAACTTTGAATTGGTTTTAAGACTGTCTTATAATTACTCTCAACTTCCTAAATTATTATCATTGTAAATTCAAAATAGCTACAAACTTTAACTATCAAATTAGACTAATTAAAATAATTATTTAACCAAGACATTGTGTATCAACATCATACAGCTAATATTATATGATCACAAGTTGGAGTCAATTATACAATTGCTCTGTAATTTAATACATTCTACATTAAGTATTGAAAGCATTCTTGATATAAATTACATAAAGAATAAATATGCACTTTGCACCATGAGACAGTGCTAAAGAAATGTTTCTAAAATCAGTGAGTATAATGTGTTAAACATCATCTTTTTTACGATCACTATCTTTGCGAGACATTCTTGAGATACCATACACTGCTGCTGCACCCACACCTACACCTATTGCTGCACCTAGTGCAATTTTCTTAGGTGCTGCATCGCCTTGATCAGTAACGTCCTCTCCAGTTAGTGCCCAATTTACAAATGACTCGCAATTATTGGAGAGAAGTTTATATTTTGCCTCACCCTTACGAGACCTCGCTCTTGCTATGGCTTCTTCTGATGTATAGATTACTACACCATCTTTGTATACTGCCACTTCAATTTTGTCTGTGATAGTTTTCTCTTCTTCTATGATTTGGTTATCCAGTCCCAATTTTCCACTCATTTCTCCACCAAGTGTGGCATAATGTATTACAAGTACTGTTTTTTTGTGTGGATGTATCACTCTGATGACAAGCATGTGATGATCATACATAGTTCCTGGAGTACGAATGTGGGTACCTAAATTCATATTGTGTAAAGGGTGAGAGAAGGGGTGTGGCAACAAAATATACAGTAAAATTAACAATAATTAGTTGGCTATTGATTTTTTCTGGACTAAACATCTGTTCATATAAAAATGCCTACAGCTCAGGGCTGTATTGCACAAGCTCATCAGCAACTAATACTCAGGTAGCTATCTATAGCAACAGCCCTAGCTTACTAGTTTAGTTTTACAGCCTACCCAGGCAGGTTCAAGCAGCTGCTACAAATCAGCTGGGGGTGGTGGGTAGCCCCTAGGGAGTTCTACTACCAACTTTACACTATGAGTTACCAACCCTAATACAAACTATTCCAGTAAAAATATATTATATAGCATAGAATAAAATGACTTGTTACACTCATTAGAGTGATATGACAAGATATTTCACTCTCAGTGAGTCTCAGGCTTTATTTTCACTCACCTCTGGCTCCTGAAAATAAATTAGCCTACTCTGAAATATCTCAGCCATATCCCACTCTGACCCATGTATTAAGTACTATGTATATACACATGATATACTACTTATTACATAAGTCAGAGTAAGATATGGCAAAATATTTCATGAGCAGGCTAATTTACTTTCATGAGCCTACCTAAAAATAGCATCATGAAGATATCTAGCTATAACATTGTGAAGATGTTTAGCAACAACATTTTGAAGATATTAAGCAATAACAATCTAAGAATACCATTGTGAAGAATCTAGCAATAACATTGTGAAGATATCAAGCAATAACAATCTAAGAATAACATTGTGAAGAATCTAGCAATAACATTGTGAAAATATCAAGCAATAACAATCTAAGAATAACATTGTGAAGATACCTAGCAGTAACATTGTGAAGATACCTCAGTAACATTGTGAAGATATGTAGCAGTAACATTGTGAAGATACCTAGCAGTAACATTGTGAAGATATCTAGTGTGGAATAAATATGGCGTGTTGGACTGGAAACAACCGGACCACTTTTTTCAACTAAACGACTCTTACTTTTTTTATGACAACCATTAACTTGCCAACAAAACATTTCTCAATGTTTCTGTGGAGGTGGTTAGCAGTGCAATAGCAGAGAAGCCAGTCTTACAAAAGTAAGAGTGTAAACCTCCTGACCTTCGGGAAAGTCAAACTAGCCTTTACACTTCAAGTAATAATTAAAAAAGGTTATTCAATACGTTGATAAGTGGCTAAATGCAGAGACAATGCGGTAGTTTGCAATAATTGGAATTAGAGATTAGCTATTTGCTTTATATTTGCTATATATTTTTTCAATCCCCTGCAACTGATAATCAGTGAACACATCAAGCTTGCATTACTATCACTAACAAATGCTCAAGATGCTGTTGCAAAAGATGTTTGTACAACTTTTTCTATTACTACCACAATTAAAAAGTTCAGTATATCAAGTCATATTCACAAGGTACACAATGACTAGGCTGAATCACTTGAATATTTATACCACCACCCATATAATTATAAAAACTACAACGATTTGTTGTTCATAGCTATATAAAATACAGATATAATGTGTGTGAAGGTATACTTTGCAAGTTACTTAATTCTATTTCATGATTTGATAGTGTCTTCATTACTTTATTTAAGCCAGTACAATTAACATATAACAAAGTATCATGATAGTAATAAACTAAATTCTACAATTTAATAATGCTAAATCAGCAAATTAAACCCGACCACCTTGTCGGTGATGGCTACATCACTGTATGTATATGTATAATATATACTATATATATTTATTCCACCCTGATATCTTCACAATGATATCTTTAGGTACATGACCTGTGAAATAACTCAAGATATTTCATGCTGTTATTTCACGCTGTACTGCGCAAGCTCATTACCCTTGTAGTTATAGCAACCTGGCCAAACTTTTCAATTTTCTGTGTTTTTTACAGCTACCTAGAGAGTTTTAGATCAATTTTACACCAAGAGTTACCAACAAACTGATATCTAGCATGGGATAAACCACTTATTATACTCCTCAGAGTGATATGGCTAGATATTCACTCTCTGGCTTTATTTTCACTCTGCCTCTGGTTCCCCTCAGTGAAAATAAATTAGCCTGCTCATGAAATATTTCAGCCATATCACACTCTGACTCATGTAATTTATGTTATAGTTATAAACCAAAATTGAGGCTTGTATGCGATTTATAAATCGAAATACAAACCTAATGATTTTGGTTTATAACTATTTTATAGCCCAAACATAAACAACGAGCAAAGTATAGCGTTAGCTATCTTAGTAATTGTATTAAAGTACCCAAACTCTTCATTATTCCATTTTGCTTTGATCTGCCTTCCACCATAATTATGGTTGCTAAGAACTATATCAGACTTTTCCCCGCTAATACATTTTCTTACGAGCATACCAGACTGTATCAGATTTATAGTTCTTAACAAGCGCGGTCGCTCGGGTAACGGGCTATAAATATTATTATACACACAGTAACTAGTGCCAGTTTATCATACCTGGCTTCAATGACCCCACGTCAGCCTTACGCCATTCCTTATAAATAGAAGACATTTATTTGCAGCTTTATATTTCTACAGTACACCAGGTTGCACACTTAGCTGCCCCCTAAAGTATGTGATTAAAAAACCTGGAACTTTTAGTGCCACCGCCGAAAAGTACCTATTAAGCCACACCTCTCTCCGACTTCCATCCTTTTCACACACTTAAAGAGCTCCTGCCTCCCGTTCAGAAATATATTGCGATTGAACAGATCGAAGATTCCTGGAATCCTCCAGTGGACTATTCCTAACTTTCTATAAGTTCAATCGCAAAATAATCCAGAATCTACCTCGAAAACTAGGGCGGCATTAGTGAACATTTTTATCATTTAACGCTCCAAATATTCCAGTATTGTCACTCCAATCTGTTTCTTTATACAAGAGGGACTACTGCAAACATAAAAGAAGTTTGGTTTAGCTGAAATAGCTAAATTATTAGCTAAAAAGTGTTTATAGCTTTTAGACAGATTAGACCCTATGTCCTAAATAAGGAAACTAGTTGGCCATACACTGTAAAAATTATAACGTGAAAACCCACCAAATTCACACCAAACTGGTGGTGTGAATGCCCACCATCTATGCATAGTGTGTCCTTAACACTTTCTGCTTAGTGTGAATGTACACTTAGTGTGAAATTCACACTCAAGGGAATAGCATGGACCCTTTACTGAACATTAATTATAAATGTGCAGGCAAAACCAATGCTATTATCATTGTAATCTACCTTATAAATGTTTTGTACACTTGTATGCTAGATAAGAGAGTTGACTAAGATTATAGTCCTCTGATTAATGAGATCTGGGATTACACCAATCTTTTTTTTTATTCCCGAGCAAGCGCATGCACGAAGGAAATTTTTTTTTGTAGCAGGGAATTATAAAAGAATTAATGAAGCAAAAGTTCGCCCACTGACATGGCTAGGCTACGCTTATTTTATTTCGGTATAACTACTTTGAGTGTATTTATAAACCTGTACTTAACTAATTGTACTTCACCGCTTGCATTCCCAAATGTAAAAAGCAATTCTCATTGTGCCTCGGAAGCCATCAATGAAGTAAAAGATACAGTTAAATTGTTCCTGAATTCTATTGATTTACCTGCTGTAGAAGACACTTCAAACTACAGTAGGCCAATTTTAGTCACTGAAGTTATTGGAGTACAACAGGGATCTCCCTGGGACGATAAAATTGTGATTCACACCCCGGCTATCATTGGAATTAAAAACTTGACGCTTCGTTACGGGGAGAAGATAAATTCACTCCGCATATGCTACCGCCTCACAGATGGAACAGAACATTGTACTCCAATATACGGGAATGAGGCAGGGCAGGGGAATAAGACATCCGTCATACTGGCTGATGATGAATATATCAAGAAAATTGAGGGATTTGCGAGCTCATTAGGAATCACTCAACTTAAGATTGTAACAGTAGGATCATCTGGAACTGAAAGACTATTGGGTCCTTATGGAAGCATTGGAGAGACTCCATTCAATGTATCGGGATACATACTTGGATTCAGAGGCTATGAGCTTGATAGCATCAATGCTCTTAGTGTATATTACCTGCCACCATTGTTTAGAAGTCCCTCTAGTTATGGAGGCTCTGGTAGAAGATATTCACACGACGATAATGTTAGTTCCCTTATCCCACCTGTAGTGGGGATTCATAATATCACTGTGCATTCTGGCAATTTGATTGATGGCATTCAATGCACATACAAACTGCTTGGTGGGTCGACTTATAGAGGAAACTTAATAGGTGGAATTGGTGGAAATCCTTCATATATAAACTTTGGAAGTGGAGATATACTTTATCAAATGAGGCTATCTACAGCTGGTTGGTATGTAAACCATCTTGACCTTTACATTAACAGAAGTGGAACATATTCAGAAAGGCTTGGCACTTATGGAAGTGCTTCAAGTAAATCATTCAATATTGTTGGAGCCATCCTGGGGTTTTACGGATATGCTGAGCAGGATGTACGTGCTCCTCAGCCATACTGCTCAAGCATTGGAGTGTATACTCTTGAAAACTTTGATTAAAGACACTATTAGTTCTAGTTATAGTTCTCTCAAACTGTTTAGGTTAGTTACTTTGCTAGAGCTAGATGAATAACACACACTGTAACATGTAACTATATTATAATTGGAGGACTATTTACACTTTTATTAACGCAATACATCATAATTAAACATGAGTGTGTAATATTTATATTACAATAATGAATAATATTATATTTCATGAATTCCTAGTAGCTAGCTAATCATGATTTCTTCCTTGAAATGCAATAATAATACTGATTAAATTTCTATAAAAATAGATTGATGCCTGCTTTGTTACATCTGAGTTTGGCTATAAAATATGATTTGTGGCAGCAGTGCTTTCATTCCATAATTTTGAAACACAAAAACATATAACCCATAAAAAGGTCCAAAATTTTTCAAATTCTCATTCCAAACATTGTACAATTATGTTATTGTATGCATTTTCAGCTGAAGGCACAAATTGTCTCATAACAAAAAAAAAGCCCTTTAAACTACTATATATTAGGATCCCTTGAAGCAACTGGCAGATTATTGGATTGTATTCTGTACTCAGAAGTAAGAGCAAACTATGACAATAATAAGACCAAATTTACAATAGAATTTAAATAGCTGGTCCAATTTTTAACTATATAATTTAGAAGATTTTGGTATGACAACATACTTGCTCTATGTGACTTTCATTTTGATGTGACTTTCATTTTGATTTCCCTTTACCGTTCCATTTATATGTATCTTTATATGTATCGTGTGATTATCGTGAGTTTGCAGCGAGAATAATTATGTGTATTGGAAATACAGTCAATTTTAATATCATGGTAGCTAATAATTATCAGCCCAGCTTAGATTACTTTCAATTTTCTTAAACACAGGTAGGTTGAACCCTGCTAGACTCAACCTTTGATAACTTCTACCAATAACCCTACCATATTATTATTCATATGACTTCATGCAACTTTAACTTTTTCATAAACTTGTATAAATATGAAATGCAGTTGCTTTAATAAGCAGAACATTTCTGCTATAGTTCACTTATCCATTCTTTCATTAAAAAATAATTATCACTTCACAATTTCTTTCTCAGCCTTCTTTTACTCATTAGATGTATTTTCTCTCTTTCACAGGCTTTTTTAAACAATAAAGAATTAAAAATATTTGGTTGCCACCCAGGAATCTGAACCCAGGAATCGAATCCAGGACCTCTTGCTTAACGTTCAGGCGGCCCTGGGTTCTGGGTTCGATTCCAGGTGGCGACCAAATATTTTTAATTCTGTATTGTAGCCATTTGTGATACAACAACTTCTTTAGAAATAAATGCTGGTCAGTTAATGAAGCGTTAAAATCATCCAGGTATGAATATTACTTATTTAGGAGGGGAGTTACCCTCCAGCCACAAAACCCCAGGGTCTGCTTTTATCTATGTACTATTGAGATGCTATACTAGGTGCTTATTGAAGCTCAGATTTCAGCATCCATTAACCTAGGAGCAACCCTACATATTAACAAGAGGATGAGAAGGACAAGCAACTGGTCTCACTAGGTTGAAATTTGTTATTTTGTCTGTAGTCAATATTTTATAATTGATGGTTTCTTCTAACTATATTGACATAGAATGTGTAATTTGTTCTATTTTTTTGTTTGAAAATTGCCTTGTATATACCATAATAGTAAAGTCTTGTATCTTGTTCTAGCTACACCTTTTGTACTACGTATATTTGACATGTACATCCTGTATATTCACGTAAACTTGATACCTTTATATAATTATCTGGTAAATGCCATGTAGCAATGAATCATTTAGTAGATCATCTCATACTCCCACGTATTCTTGACACGTTTCATCGAGTATACTCCATGTAAACTATAGTTGTGATTTACTCAGTATATATATTCCCATGTAAATGGTAACATTATTATTATAATACTTATTAAACTCCTAATTACTATAAATAATTCTGGTTTTAATTTATTCATTACAATTATAATCAGGAACACATCATAGACATATCAAGAGATCACAAATACAAAATATCATGGATACATTTTACCTATCTGAGAAATCACACATTCTGTACCAAACTAAATATCATACATACTTAACAACAAGATACTAAAATACATAATTAAACCAAATTCTTCCTAAACTTTTTTTTATCTGCTCATGGACTAAGGTCTTCCTAGTTGTGGCGGAGAGAATGTTCTGGTTGCTGAATATATGCTACAACATCCAATGTGAGGGCCAGGTAATGGTTAGTTGTGGCAAGTCCGTGCATAATCAAAAAATTAAATATTGTGGTGCATCTCTTTCAAAGTTGTCTTGTCATATTTTATAGGCTCCTTTATGCAATGGAATATGATAGTCTTTTTCATGAATGAATCAATGCAACAATCAAAGAATTTATAGAGTCATGAATCACCACCCTCTGCCAAGAGAACATAACATGTCACCTGTCCAACTGTGGATTGCTGGGTTATCTACATTTTTAAAATTGGTATTCAGGAATACTAAAATTATGGAGCTGCATATAGCTAATGTAATATTATTATATCCTGGAACAGAAATTTGATTGACTCTTTGAAAATTTAAATACCTTTATTTGCTGCTCATTATAATGAAGAAACATGGATCTCTATCAATATAAATTAAGCCAGAGTAGCACAACACATTCTAGTGGAAGTAGCTAATTTTCAATAGTCATGCCATATTATATATCTTGTTCATAGCCTGACACTTGACCTGTTCCTACTCCAGATCATCCAATGTGGATTAGGAATTATTCAAATGATATCAAAGAATATCACAAATTTGTAAGTTTAGTATTACTACATGAGTACCACAGGCACTCATGGTAGCTAACAAATGAGGGATATTTTTTCTGTATTCAATGAATCATGTACTGCTCATGTATGAATATTTTTATTCAATTTCTATGATATTAACAATGACTAATTTTGTATATTGGTGCAGATAATTTCCAAGTCTTGGTTTTGGAGAGAAACAGTTGGTTTAAAGGTAAATTTACAATAAAAAAAAGATGGAAACTAGTAATAAAAAACAAAAAAATGAAAGGAAAAAAAAACATTGGGGATTTAAGGTTGCCAAAAAAAAAATATGGGAACTAGCAAAGCTCTAAAATATGTGGACACAAGAAGGTCACTTGCCCCATGTGATGATTCTGTATCACTGTATCTTTCTGTAATATTTCAGAATTATACAGCAAATGTTAAACAAAATGGGCAGTAATTTAAGGAGAAAGAATCCTCACATGGGGCAAGTGGCCTTTATTATGTCCATACATTTTAGAGCTTAGCTAGTTTGATATTTTGGAGCAGCCCCAAACCCCTAATTTTACATTCTTAATGTTTTTTTGTTACTAGTTATACTCTAAACAATAAGGGACACAATAGCCCAACGTGACATGGGGAGCTCAGGTGATATGGGGAGCTCAGGTGATATGGGGAGCTCAGGTGATATGGGGAGCTCAGGTGACATGGGGAGCTCAGGTGGCATGGGGAGCTCAGGTGGCATGGGGAGCTCAGGTGGCATGGGGAGCTCAGGTGGCATGGGGAGCTCAGGTGGCATGGGGAGCTCTGGTGGCATGGGGAGCTCAGGTGGCATGGGGAGCTCAGGTGGCATGGGGAGCTCAGGTGGCATGGGGAGCTCAGGTGGCATGGGGAGCTCAGGTGGCATGGGGAGCTCAGGTGGCATGGGGAGCTCTGGTGGCATGGGGAGCTCTGGTGGCATGGGGAGCTCAGGTGGCATGGGGAGCTCAGGTGGCATGGGGAGCTCAGGTGGCATGGGGGGAGCTCAGGGGGAAGGGGGAGCAGAAGGGGGCAATTGGGAAGCTGAGGGGGGGGACAAATGGGGGATGAGACGAACATGGGGGAACGGGGACAGGGGAGCGAGGGCCGGCGGGAAGCGGGGACGCAGAGGGGATGGACTATGGGGAGACTGGGGGAACCGGCGGGGAGATAGAGTGGGGAAGGGGGAGAGAGGGGGTGAGAGGGGGAGAGGCGTCGGGGGGGAAGGGGGGGCCAGATAGGGTGAAAGGGGAGCTCGCGGGGGAATGGGAGAAGGGGGGAAGGGGGGAGATTAGGGAATTTGGCACGGGGAATTAGTGGGGTGGAAATGGGGAGAGAGGGTGGCATGGGGAGCTCGGGTGGCATGGGGAGCTCGGGTGGCATGGGGAGCTCGGGTGGCATGGGGAGCTCGGGTGGCATGGGGAGCTCGGGTGGCATGGGGAGCTCGGGTGGCATGGGGAGCTCGGGTGGCATGGGGAGCTCGGGTGACATGGGGAGCTCGGGTGACATGGGGAGCTCGGGTGACATGGGGAGCTCGGGTGACATGGGGAGCTCGGGTGACATGGGGAGCTCGGGTGACATGGGGAGCTCGGGTGACATGGGGAGCTCAGGTGACATGGGGAGCAAACACACACATACACACACTATCCTATGTCTAAACTAGAGAGCAAAGTCTACTAGGATCAACAATCGATATGCTGCAGAGTTGTTTGTTGATAAAAGCTGTTGATATAGCTAAGGTCTTTGGAAGATATACTGTTTGGTTGTCGTTGTTTTTTTGTAGAGAAATAACATTGAGAATATTTGGGAAAGATTGTATATAACATATTAGTAAATAATTTAAATGCAGATTTTGAACTATACTCTCATGGCTATACTGAAGTTTCAACAGAATAATCATACTAATTTTTTTTATGCAAGGGAATTGGGAGTTAAAGAATCAGAGGGCCAGTAGTACTGAGAACTACTGTATAATTATCTATATAAAAGGATTTTCGACTTGCAATTTAAAGCCTACTTTTGTGATTAAACCAGCAAAGCAAGAACAAAACAACAACAACAAACAAATATACAGAATAATAGAACTGGGCATAATCAGGCACCAGACTCGAATAAAAAAAAACCCACGTGATTATAGTTTTTACTAAGCTATACTTGCTTGCATTACAATGCAACAGCAATAAAAGAAATAACAATAATAATAACAGCAACAACAAACAAATGGATCACAAGTTGTTATTACGTTTTTGTAATAAATTGTTCTAAGAATAATTTTATAAAAATAATGGTGTTTGGGTATGTAACTACATAAATTTCCTATGGATTGTACTCAACACTTCCATAAGTTACTAAACCAAACGTGTCCAGATATGGAAAGAAGCAATGTACTAAAAAATCACTATTCTATAAATGCACACATTATACCTATCTCTCTATGTATGTATGTATGAGCATAGTAGAAAAAGATTGTTGAAATTATTACTAATTTGTTACGGCTTACGTAAGACTTTTATTTGTGCTTGGAAAATGGCGGTGCTCAGCTGAACGCAGTCCACCCGCCAATGGAACCGGAAGTCATTGACGCGCATTCAATTTTATTTGTACACCCACGCACAAGCATGAATTATTAACAGTTGAACTCCTTATTTTTATGGCTGCTATTTAAATACATAATGACAATTTAGTTATCCAAAAATAGTACGCTCCATTCTTCTCAATAGGATTTTTTTTTTGCAATAGGTAACCTGTCGTTCACTTTAAAAACACTTATAACAGGTGTTGAACTGCAACATTTCCAAAAAAGACGCTGTACCCACATCTCTCGAACAGTGAGACCTGCTAAGTTGATTTGTGGTGAGTGGAGACAGTGTGACTAAGAAGAAACTGGACAGGCTAGTGAAGCTGCAGTAACTGAGGTGAGGATATGCATAACAGTGACTGACTTAGCATCTATGGACTGAGTATCACACTTATTATTGAAACACCCCATGTTACAGACAGGACTGCCTTTTGAGCCAATATATTATAATAGTTAGTGTTTTTTTTAGTTGTGAAATTGAAGTACATAAGAGTGTTTTCAATATATAGCATATATTTCTCAACTATGGACAATATTACAATAATTAATTGAAGTGATAATATCATTATTATAATCTATTGTAGTATGTCAGAAAGAAGCCGCTGCAGGCTTTCATTTGTTGAGCATCCCAGCACAAGTGAGGGTTTCTTTTGTGCTCTTTGCAGCCAGTCCAACTCTAACTTGTCAACAGCAAAATCTTGGAAGGATCCAGATTCCATCGCATATGTTACTACTCTAGATCTTACTCTAGATTCTCCCATATGTCAACCCTGACATGATATCTTCAGAGTTCTCAAGAACCCTGATTCTTTGCCTAGGTGGAAGGAAAAAAAACAGGATGAAAAGTGCTGTGTTTCTAATTGTTTTGAAAAATCATTTACATGCATGAGAAATACACCTATCAGGTCATTGGAAATAGATACTGAAAACTCTGAAACTTTTCCATCCTGATGCAAAACGAGTCCAAAAATATTTTGAGAATACTAGATACAACATTGAAATATCTACAGATAGTAAGGTGTGTTTTGCTTGCTATAAGTGTCAGTTGCAAATTCTTAAAAATGAGTCTGTAGTCAGCACAGACACAGACCTGCAAGGCATCATTTCAGATCTGACAACTTCTATGAAGGCAAGAAGTACAGCAAGTACTATTGATGAGAGCATTAACTTAGCAATGATACATACATCAGTCTATGTTGGAGAAGTCTTATTAGATAATGAGAGCATGCTCCTACCTTCTGTACACAACCTATTCTATTCAGATGAGCCACTGGTTACAGCTCGGTGGGTACTGAGCAATTTAGTTGCCACTTACAAGCATCACCTCAGCACAGTCTGCAAAATTAAGAAACATGAAACAATATTGTACCGAACAGGTTGTGATTTACTTACAACTTTGAGCAAAGCATTATATAAGTCCAAGTCTAATTCTAAGGTACAGAGTGAGTCAGTACAATGTGCTAGTCAAAGCATGGATGGTATACAGTGGAAAAAATAAATATTGCTTTGAGAACAAATCAAGACATACATTGACAAAGCGTTACCTTTTCGCTTTGACCAACTTGATATTAATGCCCTTATAGTCCGGTTGCCAAACACTGATTTTTGTGAGGGACCTGGAATTTTTGGACGCATAATTGTTTGTTGTGTATTTGAATTCTTTGAAGGGTCCAGATGGATAATCCACCGGGTGCCACTCCGTCACCCTTGAGGAATTTGAGAAATTCAAGATGGCCGACAATGGCCTCTGATGATAGAGTTCATCACTTTTCTGATTGTTTTTCAAATTTTTTTCTAATTTTTCAGATCTTAAAAATAATTTACATGTCAGATGAGCTAGAATCAATCATGCAGCATGTGGTTTGATGTCAGGCTTGCTCAAGCCTGCAAAACTTGAACCCTTTGATGTGTGTTTATGTGGTTTGTTGTTGTCCAGCTTGCACAAGCCTGCAGAACCTGAGCCCTAATTTGTTGTGTTGTGATAGTATATAAGACTGTGATAGTTGTAAGTTGGTCAGACTTGAGTTGGATGAGCCATTTTTGTGTCTGGTTATTGTTGTCATCTTGTCTTCGAAACAAACTTGAACAAGTTCATTGGTCTATACACAAGCTAGCAGGAAGGCAGGTATGATTTAAGAATAAATACATTTTCTTAGACTTTGGATGCATGCTTTTATTTTGACCAAATAAGCATTATAATATCCTATTATTCTATCCAGAAGTAGAAGTAGCTGAAGGTGATGTCGAATTGTTTTTTTAAGTGTGGTAAGCAGTCAGAAAAGTTGATTACATCTGGAGCACCGAGGATCAGGAGCATTATTGCTGCCAGTCATCAGTGTGGTGACAACCTATATGAAAGTCTTCAATCCCACCTGGATGAAGATTCAACTTACACCATCGTGTGCCATAGAAGCTGTGTTTCCTCATACACTTAAAAAACCCACATACAGCGTCAGGTTGGTAGAGTGGGGCTAAAAGGTGAGCCACCACAAAAACGATTATGTCGTTCAGATTTATCTTCGTTTGATTTTAAATTGCACTGTATATTCTGTGGAGAAACATGCAATCTTAAATCTGACCCACGCAACCCATCCAGGTGGAGACCTGCCTATCTTTGTAAAACAGTAGGCCGTGGTACTGGATTATCCTTCAAAGACTCAATACTTGAAGTCTGCAATAGACGGAAAGATGCATGGGCAAACCAGGTTTAAGTAAGATTGCAAGGTGCAGTCAGTGATCTACATGCAACAGAAGCACGTTATCATGACAACTGTAGGAAGAACTTTATGCTCTTCAAAACTAAGCAAGTTTATAGCCATGCTTCCACAAGCACTGATTCGGCATTTGATAAGCTTGTGGAAGACATCACTAGTAACCACTTTTATGCGATATGGGCATGGACCCAATGGTTTTATAGGAATAACACTGAATGAGAAAGCTGTCCATAAATGGGCAATGAGTTTGCACATCTGCAGCAGATTGATGAAGGATGTGGCAGATTTGAAGGATTCCTCATCAGTGGAGATCACCTCCCACAAGGAGGAGTTAGCATCACGAGTCAAATATGATGAAAATGACAGGCAAGTCATTAGGGAAAAGTTGCAAACTTGCATCGATCCGTTGAACACAGCAAGTCATCTTGTGAACATAGTTACTGGGCATATATGTACGGATGAAGTAAATGTACATAACGCTATTGACCTGGGAAAATCCCAGATGAAAGAATATGAAGCTAGCTGGCCAGCGGGGTTCCACTAACCCCTCAAGAAGAAAGTTCGTACAATGAAAGAGAACAAGGAAAAAACAACAACAGTTGCTGCTGAGCAGTTTGACTCTGGACTGATATTTGCTAGGGCCCTAGCACTCATGAACTCTCGAGACATTAAGGTGGAATACATTCTTAGCTATGAACTAGCATCAGTTCCTACGTCAATGTTTGATGAAATAACTAGAAATCTGCGTATTGCCAAGTCAAAGTAATTGCTAAAGAACAAACTTCAGGTGGAACAATCAGCTCGTGCTACAGGACAACCAGATGCTATTGTCATGGATGGCTGTGCCATACTTTGGGTTGTGCATTGGCCTAGTAAGGGGAGCGTACAAGACCTGGTGACAAATGTTGTGAAACACATCACAAGTAAATTGAAAGGCAGCACTCAAGTACACATAATATTTGACCGCTATTGTGAATACAGTATTAAAAGTGGAACTAGATGCTCTCGTAAAGCACAGGTTTCTAGAGAGTATCAACTGTGTCTCAGCTCTCCTCTGCCTCCTCAAGACGTTGCTCTAACTGTTACAAAAAATAAAATACAGCTCATTGATATGATTTGTGATGAACTTGTGTCTTCAGTAGCACTGCTAAATCTTCCCAACAGTTTTGTAGTCACTGGAAAATCACCAATACCTACAGAGGTATGTAGTGGATTGCAAATCGTAAGACCTGACCTGAAGACAATGCACGAAGAGGCAGACGTTATCATTCCTAACCAAGTAGTGTATCTGGCAAGCCTTGGATTGCACTATCAAAGTTATCAGTGACGACACAGATGTGTTTGTGCTATTAGTTCATTACTATGCTGACAAGAAATTGACATCAACGCTTGTAATGGAACCAACTAGTCAGGGACGCTCATCAGTTAACATTGGTTCTATAGTTGCCAAGCACCAAAGTATTGCCCTACAACTTCTTCCAGCTCATGCGTTGACTGGGTGTGACACTGTTGCATCTTACTTCGGCATTGGTAAAACGAAGGTTGTAAAAACTCTTGAGGCAGGAAATAGGTTGAACCACCTGGGTAACCCCATGGCCAGCCTAGAGGATGTCCTTTGTGAATCAGCAGCATTTGTTGCAGCATGCTATGGTCAGAAATGTCAACCTCATGAAACAATGACCGACATACGCGACAAAGTATGGGTTTCCAAAACTGGACGAAAAAGTGCTACTACCAAAACTTAAAACAATACCACCGATTAGTCAATCATTTAAGGAAAATACGAAGAGGGCTCACTTTCAGGCATGCATATGGAAAGCTGCTCTAGATGAGGAACCTCCAAACCTTGACCCATTGAAATTTGGATGGGTTAAGGATGACAGTAGTAAGTCACTCAGAGCAATTCCTCTACCACAGGATGTTCCTCTTGCACCACCAGAAGTACTCAAAACAATTCAGTGCACATGCAGCAGTGATCAGCCTTGCTCATCTCTCAGATGTGGATGTGCATCAGTTCAGCTTCCTTGCTCTCTGTTCTGCAAATGTGGTGGGTCTGATAGGTGCTTTAATCTGATGACAAAACACAATATGGCAAACAATACTGTAGATGATGAGGAGCTAAGTGGAGATGACGATGATGAAGACGAGGAAGATACTTAAATATGCTACTGAATAGGAATCGCTGACATCCATTTACATTTTATAGCTTAAAACTGTCACAGTCATTATTGAATTATGCATTATATCTGTTACTTTCTGAACATACACGTTTTAATTAAAATTATCCTCAACCTAGCAGCCATTTTGAATTTCTGTGGATGCATAAATAAAGTAGTTCACTAAAAACATGCAAAAGGTTCCATAGATGTGCATGCCACTTACTAAATTGCCAACTTTCAGAATTCTCTTTTATGTTAATTAATGCAATTGAATAACAATTGTTTTGGCGGCCATTTTGAATTTCTCAAATTCCTCAAGGATGTCAAGTTGGCACCCAGTGGAATATTAATCTAGACTACTTAAAGATTCAAAATCTGCCAAGAACAATTATGCGTCATGAAATTATCCGAGTTAGATCCAAGTATTTGGTCTTTCATCAATAACATCACCATGTCTACTTCTGAATGCAGAGGTACCAGCAAGTGCACTGGCAACTCAATACATGTTTTAAAAAATAAGACGTATTTTTTGCTTGTGTATGATGATGTACATCATTGATGACAGGTGCTACTCTCCAATGCATGGCCTCATACAGATGTTATTGATAGCTATGGAGGAACTGATACACTGATACGAACCCTCAATAGACTTGGTATATGTAGCTCTATGGACACTCTATCGAGAATTATCCAGTATAGAGTTAGGAGAGACAGAAAGTTGACCAGAACATGAGCTATCTGATAAAGCCTTAATAATTATTTCAGCTGATAACATTGATTTTTTGCACAGTTTTTCTAGAGTATATTGTGGAGAAAAGAAGAAATCATTTCATGGTACTACAATACAAGCTGTACAGTCAATTCCAAGTTTAAAGTCTCTAAATGTAACCCAAATTACTGGCCAAAAAAGACCAAAATTATCACCTTATCCATCTCCTAACAAAAGCTTTAACTCTCCAGTATCAAAAGTCACAAGAAGAGCACGATCATTCCAGATGGTATAGATGATTTGATGGACTGGGTTTTTGGAGAAGATAACAGTGTATCTGAACACTCCAGATAATGTGTGACACAAGTCCTTATCATCACTGAAACCTTTATCCAGTCAGAGACTTGCTGATTCTTCCAGTGTCTACTCAATAATAGTCCCAGGAGAGTCTCCAGATCTGCATGCAGACTCCCAATTACAAGACCCCATAAATAGCAACATCAACTTATATAGCTTGATTATTCACGTTTATTATTTCTATTCTGTTGCTGCAATGCTATAACAAAAACTTATAAGAATTCACCCAAGATTTTCTGAGGTCCAGGTAATTTGTTGCTAGGCAACAAATGTAATTCACCCACGTTTTCAATTACTCGGGGTTGGATTTCCGTGCACGCCAGGAATGTCAAAAAAGAGAATAAAAGGTGGCTGTGTTTAAACGGGCGCTTGGACCTTTAACAACGGTTTCAGCCACTCAAATTTGGTGTCAGTGTAGCTAAAGGGTAGGAGATAACAGTGGGCCAATAAAAAGAAAATCCAAAAAAAAATTTTTTGTCGGTGTTCGGGCTCTACTGTACATTTTTGATTTTACGTAATAATTGGTCCCTTTTCCCAAGTACTGTCACATTTATCTGCATAGACGGTTGCAAGAACAATATTTGCTGTAGAGTTGAAGAAATTCCTATCCAGGTTAGGTTCCTCATCTTCCCATCAGCAACATGGCTTTAATACTGACAAATAACTCACTGAGAGCCTCCCAATATGCTATCAAATATCTTAGTCTACAATGACAACTTATAAACTTTATTATAATATCTGTACTGATAGTTAAAAAAAAATCAGGTCACAACAAAAGGATATATAGCTAGTTAAAATTATAGCTGAAACTAACAAAATTAATGAATTCAAACGATAAAATAATATTACGAATATAAAGTGAAGTAAAAAATTAAAAACAACTATATTGGTGTAAAATATACTGTATACTTGATTTTTACATTTTCTTCCTCCCCTGGCACATTTCTGGGGGACAATAAAGGTGCAAAATGAGAAAATTTCAGTGCTGATATAGCAAGTTCTTTCTCCACACTTTCTTCAGACTCATCTTCTCTACCGCTCCTTAAATACTCCACTTTAGTTTTCATAGTCATTTTGATTCTAATTCTACTCATTCCAGGAAAGATATTAAGGACCCTATCGCCCAGCTGCACCGTGATTCCAGTTAATACATTTTCGTCGCCGTCTGCTTCTTGAATAGTAGGGTATATGCGGGCTGATACTTCTGCTAATCCTTCATCTTGCAATGAAATGATTTCATAGTTTGTAATAAAAATTTCTTTGTTCATCATTAATTCTGATTCCATCTTAAAAAATTCTAAATAAACAGACACCTTTCTCAAGTAACTCGAAATTAGGATTGTTAAACATCTTACCTGCCATTGGTTCCAGTCAGAATATACAGGAATACAGAAGCACTAAGCTAACTTGTAACGTCCCCTCGCTGACTAACGTTTGGCTAGGCTACGGGATGTCCCAGCTTATATTAGCGGAACCCCCTGGCTTAATGTAGCGGAAGCCGAACTCATTCAAGCTTGGAACCCAGCACCAAGGATATAGTACCCCTACAACTCACCCCAGCTTTCAAAAATAAAATTAAGACCGTTCTTTTTTCACTGCTTTTTTTTTTTTTTTTGTCTGCTAGTTTTTATTTATTTTGTTAGAAGGACCATTATATTAGCCACACAATGGCTAGCTGGCCTTTTCGGAAATGCATGCATGTATTCTATGTTCCAACATCAAATTAAAAAAAGCATGTAAAGATGGTTTTATTATATTAAGAATAAGAATACCACAAACAACAACTTGTTGCCGTTTTTAAATAAAGTACTTTCAACTTTGAGTTTCAAATTCATGACAAAATGACTATATTTGGATATGTTTTTCTGTACACAAAAACGGTCCTAGATAAACATCGCCCTTTGCACCTCTGTTTGTTTTGAAACTATTGCAGAAGTAGCTACGCCAGTGCGTGGGTTTTTGTTTGTTTAGCTGCGCTGGTGCCTACGTACTGCTAGTAAGGTGGATGAATCCCTTAGTATTTAGAACCATGGAAGCAGTAAGCGCCACTAGCAGGGTTGCGTACGTGATGCACGAGAAAATAAAATACCTGAGAACCTATTTGAAAGTGAAGTCACTAGGGAAAGAAACTATGGCACCACATTCTCTGAAAATTACAACTCTGGTGTTACCAAGTCAGTCTCCTGGGTACAAAACTTTACTAATGACGGACTCCTGTAATGGCATTGCTCTGGGTGTAACTTTGACAAAAGAAGCTTCTTTCAATATCAGAGGCTCCAAAAAATGTAACAATGTAATGACTTACCTAGCCACAGACGAGGAATTAGGGCACATGGCAGGAAATACTGTATCACTCCACTATCAGATTACTATAACTCCTACAGGAGAATAATGTAATAAAAGTGCATATGCAGCCACAATTTATTGATCATTGTACTTTATATATTTATACTGTGTCACACATATATAACTGGATGCTGGACACCCATTTTGCACTTCATGTATAATATAACTTAGTCCTCTTTATTGGTTCAGTTCTAATTCATGCAGTTTCATTGCACCACTAACTGAAAATCAATTATTTGAAGAGTTAGGGCTGATGGTATATCAACTGCATATACTGTTAGACCTGTGTGGTGGTGAAATATTAGAGGCAGAGAAAATTCTAGCAAAGCATCTCCTTGGAAAAAATTCCTGAAACCCCCCCCCCCTCCCCCATAGTCTTGTTGTTTTCATTGTTGTTCCTTTGTTCCTTTGTCTATAATTATGAGAAACCTATTCTCAGTAATAGCGATTGTTGTTCCTTTGTGGGTGTGCTCTTTGTAAGTTTATCTTTGTCTCTACAGGTAGCATGGTTGAGAAAAATAAAAAATAAACTCGACTTTTTCAAGTATTAAATCAGAAAAATTCACATACAGCCTCCTTCATTATCGTTATTTACTATGCATGTATTTGTGTGTATGTCAATCTGTTGGATTGTGTGTTTGTGTTTTCGTGAACATGAGCATGTATACTCCAGAGAATGCTGTGGAGGAGGACACACAAGAGTGAAACTAATAAGTAATGAGATATGGCATAAGATGTCATAATAATACATGTTTACATGAAGTCAGCCAGAAATTGAGTATCTACTCACTTGTAATAAGATAACTGGTTCAGACACAAATTCTGGACCTTGTGCTAGAACCTATTTGGAAGTGAAGTCACTAGGGAAACAAACTATGGCACCACATTCACTCAAAATTGCAACTCTGGTGTTACCAAGTCAGTCTGCTGAGGACAAAACTTTGTTAAAGGCAGACTCCTGTAATGGCATTGCTCCAGATGTGACTTTGAAAAAAGAAGCTTCTTTCAATATCAGAGGCTCCAAAAAATGTTACAATGTAATGACTTACCTAGCCACCGAAGAGGAATTAGAGCACATGGCAAGAAATATTGTAATAAAAATGCAGATGCAGCCAACTTTATATATTTATATCATGTCACACTTATATAACTGGATGTTGGACACCCATTTTGCACTTCATGTATATAACTTTGTCCTCTTTATTGGTTTAGTTCTAATTCATGCAGTTTCATTGCACCACTAACTGAAAATCAATTATTTGAAGAGGTAGAGCTGATGGCATATCAACTGCATATACTGTTAGACCTGTGTGGTGATGAAATATTCTGTTAGACCTGTGTGGTGGTGAAATATTAGAGGAGAGAAAATTCTAGCAAAGCATACTCCTTGGAAAAAATTCCTGAACCCCCCACCCCCTCCCCCATAGTCTTGTTGTTTTTATTGTTGTTCCTTTGTTCCTTTGTCTATATTATGATAAACCTATTCTCAGCAATAGCGATTGTTGTTCCTTTGGGGGTGTGCTCTTTGTAAGTTTATCTTTGTCTCTACAGGTAGCATGGTTGAGAAAAATAAAAAATAAACTCGACTTTTTCAAGTATTAAATCAGAAAAATTCACATACAGCCTCCTTCATTATCGTTATTTACTATGCATGTATTTGTGTGTATGTCCATCTGTTGGATTGTGTGTTTGTGTCTTCGTGAACATGAACATGTATACTCCAGAGAATGCTGTGGAGGAGGACACACAAGGGTGAAACTAATAAGTAGTGAGATATGGCATAAGATGTCATCATAATACATGTTTACATGAAGTCAGCCAGAAATTGATTATCTACTCACTTGTAATAAGAGAACTGGTACAGTTATGTGCTTGATATGATGTGAAAGTTGAATATCTGTCTGAACATGTCACTCATTATAATGGTGATGACCATTTTGTTTGTAGCTATTGAAAATATTACAAGCTGTCAATGTAGTTCAGTTATAAAGGTAGAAAAATGCTTAGTAAACATTGCGGTGTATATTACATGTTTGAAAATGGGTTGCATACTAAGCTTGTTAAACTATAATGCAAGCTGCATACATTGGAAAGTGTTAAGTGTTAAATTGTACAAAGGAGACTTCCTAGCCCACCTTTTTCAGAATGATCCCTCATTTATTAGCTATTGTTGTTGTATTTCTTGCCTATAAGTGGATTCCATCTTAAAAAACTCTAAATAAACAGACACCTTTCTCATGTAACTGGAATGTAAACTTGGTTTACTAACGACGGACTCCTGTAATGGCATTGCTCTGGGTGTAACTTTGACAAAAGAAGCTTCTTTCAATATCAGAGGCTCCAAAAAATGTAACAATGTAATGACTTACCTAGCCACAGACGAGGAATTAGGGCACATGGCAGGAAATACTGTATCACTCCACTATCAGATTACTATAACTCCTACAGGAGAATAATGTAATAAAAGTGCATATGCAGCCACAATTTATTGATCATTGTACTTTATATATTTATACTGTGTCACACATATATAACTGGATGCTGGACACCCATTTTGCACTTCATGTATAATATAACTTAGTCCTCTTTATTGGTTCAGTTCTAATTCATGCAGTTTCATTGCACCACTAACTGAAAATCAATTATTTGAAGAGTTAGGGCTGATGGTATATCAACTGCATATACTGTTAGACCTGTGTGGTGGTGAAATATTAGAGGCAGAGAAAATTCTAGCAAAGCATCTCCTTGGAAAAAATTCCTGAAACCCCCCCCCCCTCCCCCATAGTCTTGTTGTTTTCATTGTTGTTCCTTTGTTCCTTTGTCTATAATTATGAGAAACCTATTCTCAGTAATAGCGATTGTTGTTCCTTTGTGGGTGTGCTCTTTGTAAGTTTATCTTTGTCTCTACAGGTAGCATGGTTGAGAAAAATAAAAAATAAACTCGACTTTTTCAAGTATTAAATCAGAAAAATTCACATACAGCCTCCTTCATTATCGTTATTTACTATGCATGTATTTGTGTGTATGTCCATCTGTTGGATTGTGTGTTTGTGTTTTCGTGAACATGAGCATGTATACTCCAGAGAATGCTGTGGAGGAGGACACACAAGGGTGAAACTAATAAGTAGTGAGATATGGCATAAGATGTCATCATTATGCATGTTTACATGAAGTCAGCCAGAAATTGAGTATCTACTCACTTGTAATAAGACTAGTGATGTGCTTGAGCACAAATGGCGAGCGAGCCTAAAGACTATACTGTTTTTATATGAATGATTTTGACTTCTAACACTGAAGCTACTGAAAATAAGGTCCAGTTTTTAAATTTCGCATACTTGGTAAATGAATTTCAGTGCCATAGTGACAACTCTGCAACTGCTTGGATTGAAGGAAAAAAAACAACAACAAAACAATACACGTTATTTAAAAGTTTTCTTTGTGATATTCTTTAGCTAAGTAGTGGTTGTAACACACAATGCTTTGACACAGCTGGACATGCACCTACACAGACTTACCTTCGCAGTAGTCTAGTGGACAATGTATTTTCAAGTAAATACTGTTGCGCAAGGCTTATAGCCATGACAAAGAGAGCATTGACTTACCACCGCCACTAAGGATTCTCAGAGCTCGTTAATTGAAAAATACTGGAACTGTGAACGCTTTACCTAACTTACGTAATTAGAAGCGCGTGCGAAAACAGAGGTCTCACGTACCCCATAAACAGATAAATAAATAAATATAGCGAAATCTCGATTGTGTTACCCCTGAGAGTGTCTCGCTCGCTTCGCTCGCTCGCCAATAACTGGTTCAGACACAAATTCTGGACCTTGTGCTAGAACCTATTTGGAAGTGAAGTCACTAGGGAAACAAACTATGGCACCACATTCACTCAAAATTGCAACTCTGGTGTTACCAAGTCAGTCTGCTGAGGACAAAACTTTGTTAAAGGCAGACTCCTGTAATGGCATTGCTCCAGATGTGACTTTGAAAAAAGAAGCTTCTTTCAATATCAGAGGCTCCAAAAAATGTTACAATGTAATGACTTACCTAGCCACCGAAGAGGAATTAGAGCACATGGCAAGAAATATTGTAATAAAAATGCAGATGCAGCCAACTTTATATATTTATATCATGTCACACTTATATAACTGGATGTTGGACACCCATTTTGCACTTCATGTATATAACTTTGTCCTCTTTATTGGTTTAGTTCTAATTCATGCAGTTTCATTGCACCACTAACTGAAAATCAATTATTTGAAGAGGTAGAGCTGATGGCATATCAACTGCATATACTGTTAGACCTGTGTGGTGATGAAATATTCTGTTAGACCTGTGTGGTGGTGAAATATTAGAGGAGAGAAGATTCTAAGCAAAGCGTTAATCATGGGAAAAAATTCTGAACCTCCCCCCCACCCCCACACCCCCACCCCCCCCCACCCCACCCCACCCCCCCCCCCCACAAACCCCCACCCCCCCCCCCCCGCCCCCCCCCCCCCACCCCCCCCCCCCCCCCCCACACCCCCCCCCCCCCCCCCACCCCCCCGCCCCCCCCCCCCCCCCCCCCACCCCCCCCCAACCCCCAAAGTCTTGTTGTTTTAATTGGTGGTCCTTTGTTCCTTTGTCGTATGAGAAAACCTACTATCAGCAAATAGCGGATTGTTGTTCCTTTGGGGGTGTGCTCTTTGTAAGTTTATCTTTGTCTCTACAGGTAGCATGATTGAGAAAAATAAAAATAAACTCGACTTTTTCAAGTATTAAGTCAGAAAAATTCACATACAGCCACCTTCATTGTCGTTATTTACTGCATGTATTTGTGTGTATGTTCATCTGTTGGATTGTGTGTTTGTGTCTTCGTGAACATGAGCATGTATACTCCAGAGAATGCTGTGGAGGAGGACACACAAGGGTGAAACTAATAAGTAGTGAGATATGGCATAAGATGTCATCATAATACATGTTTACATGAAGTCAGCCAGAAATTGATTATCTACTCACCTGTAATAAGAGAACTGGTACAGTTATGTGCTTGATATGATGTGAAAGTTGAATATCTGTCTGAACATATCACTCATTATAATGGTGATGACCATTTTGTTTGTAGCTATTGAAAATATTACAAGCTGTCAATGTAGTTCAGTTATAAAGGTAGAAAAATGCTTAGTAAACATTGCGGTGTATATTACATGTTTGAAAATGGGTTGCATACTAAGCTTGTTAAACTATAATGCAAGCTGCATACATTGGAAAGTGTTAAGTGTTAAATTGTACAAAGGATACTTCCTAGCCCACCTTTTTCAGAATGAGCCCTCATTTGTTAGCTATTGTATTTCTTAAAAACTCTAAATAAACAGACACCTTTCTCATGTAACTGGAATGTAGACTTGGTAAACAACTTAGCTTAACGGCCATTGGTTCCAGTCAGAATATACTGGAATACAGAAGCACTAAGTTAACTCGTAACGTACTCTCGCTGACTAACGTTAATCTTCGCTAAGCGGATGTCCCAGCTTAATGGGCGGAACCCCCTTGCTTAATGTAGCGAAAGCCCGAGCTCATTCAAGCTAGCTATTATTGACCAATGGAACCCAGTACCAGAAGATATAGGCCGCTAGATAAACACCGCCCTCCGCAACCTCCTCTGCTTGTTTTGAAACTATTGCGAAAGTAGCTGCGCGCCAGTGCCTGCGTAGTATTTAAGGTGGATGAATCCCTTAGCGCTTAGAACCATGGAAGCGGTAAGCGCCACTAGCAGGGTTGCGTATGTGCACGAGAAAACAATACCTGGGAATTGCGCCGAGGTCGCGCAAGGAGCTTCAAAGAAAGTGAGACCGAAAGAATACGATCGCCAACGTCTACCGCATAATACTAAAGTGTATAACGACTACCACCATCATCAGTTCAAGTCGAGCTCAACTAGTGCACAAACAGAGAAAATTAAGAGCAATGCTTTTAGCCATGAATTGAAGTTGACTATAGATAATATAGATAAAAATAAACTGCTGGATCCTGGCAAACTAATCAGTCCTGATGTAAATGATTCTACAACTATTGGTACTACTTACGAGGCAAGCCTATCTGTAATTGGAGTGTCTTCAGACACAAATTCTGGACCTTGTGCTAGAACCTATTTGGAAGTGAAGTCACTAGGGAAAGAAACTATGGCACCACATTCTCTGAAAATAGCAACTCTGGTGTTACCAAGTCAGTCTGCTGGGGACAAAACTTTACTAATGACGGACTCCTGTAATGGCATTGCTCCGGGTGTAACTTTGAAAAAAGAAGCTTCTTTCAATATCAGAGGCTCCAAAAAATGTTACAATGTAATGACTTTCCTTGCCACAGAAGAGGAATTGGAGCACATGGCTGGAAATTTTGTATCACTCCACTACCAGATTACTATAACTCCTACAGGAGAATAATGTAATAAAAATGCAGATGCAGCCACAATTGATCATTGTACTTTATATATTGTATCACATTTATATAACTGGACGCTGGACACCCATTTTGCACATTATGTATATAACTTCATCCTCTTTATTTGTTCAGTTCTAATTGATGCAGTTTCATAGCACCACTAACTGAAAATCAATTATTTGAAAAATAGGGCTGATGGCATATCAACTACATGTACTATTAGACCTGCTTGGTGGTGAAATATTAGAGGCACAGAAATTTCTAGCAAAGTATACTCTAACTAAAGAATTCCTGAACCCTTCCCACCCCCCACCCCCCATAGTCTTGTTGTTTTCATTGTTGTTCCTTTGTTCCTTTGTCTATATGAGCAACCTACTTCTCAGCAATAGATTGTTGTTCCTTTGTGGGTGTGCTCTTTGTAAGTTTATTTTTGTTTCTACAGGTAGCTATGTGATGGTTGAGAATAACAACAAAACTTACTTTTTCAAATATTAAATCAGGAAAACTCACATACAAGCCTCCTTTCATTTTTATTATTTACTATGCATGTATTTGTGTGTATGTCTATCTGTTGAATTGTGTGTTTGTGTTTAATAAGTATAGTGGGACAGATTATTCCATATTTTGGCTCAATTGATCAAAATGGTGATACAAGCACCAAACTTTGCATATAGATTCACTTTGGGTCATTATGTGAATTTGCACAACAATGATGCATAAGTGATCATGTATGATGTTAATTTTAATTTGTGGGTTGTCATTATTAATTGACCTGTGACCTATGACCATGTGTTTATTTCTCTCTGAGTGATTCAGGTAAGTCTATAGTACAGTGGCTGATGGAGTAGAGTTTATTGATGGTCTGCTTGTATTTGTGTAGTGTGTGTTGGTGTTTTAATAGGCATGGCTAATCCAGTATCTAGCAAATGGCAGACTGACTGGTCAAAATGTTGCCTCTGTCAACAAGATAAAAAAGAAGAGCTGAAATCACCTCCAAGCTCTTATAGACCAGAGCAGGATGGCTATACTAATATTGCCACCAATGTTCCACTCTTTCAGGCAATGAATGCTTTACCTATAAAGCTTGATCCAGCAAGACTTGATGAAGGAGGGGGTATTGATCAAACCTTGAGAAGGAATAATGCTAAATATCACCAGAGCTATCGCTTGATGTTTAATAACAGTAAGCTAAAAAGAGCTGCAACTGATGAAACAACAGATGAATTGCCTAGCATAAGGAAGATCCCAAGGAGAAGTCCTACTCCATTTGAATGTTTCTTGTGTGAGAAAAAGGGACAACCATCTGAACTTCGACATGCTATGACACAACAACTGAATAATAAGGTAAATGAATGTGCCCTAACTCTCTCTGATGGAAAGCTCTTGGCAAAACTCAGTGGTGGAGATGTCGTAGCACAGGAACTAAAATACCACCCTGCATGCCTGGCAGCGTTGTATAACAGAAAAAGAGCTTATCTTAAAGCCATAGACCAAGAGCATAGTGATAAAAGTTCACGTAGCAATGAGGCGCACCCCTTAGCTTTTTCTGAGCTGTTGATGTACATAAATGAGACCAAGCACAACAGAGAAGGTACATCACCTGTTGTGTTCAAATTGGCAGATCTTGCCAAAATTTATAAGGAGCGACTTGAACAGCTGGGTGTGGAGTCACCAAATGTTCATTCCAACCGACTGAAAGACAAATTAATGGCACAGCTGCCGGAGCTCGAGTCACACAAAAAAGGGCGTGATGTACTGCTTGCCTTCAAAGAAGATATAGGAACTGTTTTATCACAAGCCTCTGACTACAGTGATGCTATTATCCTCTCTAAAGCTGCTAGCATCCTGCGCAACCAAATACCAGGCCCGGCGGAAGGAAAATTGGATTGGTCAGGCAAAACGTGTGGATAAATGTTTCATTTTCTTACACTTACATGTAGTTTCACAATGCTTCCAATAATAATATTACAGTTTATATGAATAGACATAACCTGATCAAAATAGAAGAATAAAAATTATAACAGATATTGCAGTATAATTACATAGTTTTATTCAGTAAATTTTCCAAAAATGTTGAACCTGTGTTCATTTACTGAAACAAATTCATTGGCACATGAAATGATATCAAGGCCATCACTAAGATCCTTGTGGACATGAAGGAGCATCAAATGGTTAAGCCGACTTTGCTTCATGGTTCCTCGAAGATATGTCTTCACTCTCCTGAGGGCTGAAAAAGACCTTTCACTGGTAGCATTGGTAGCGGGAAGCACAAGTATAAGTTTAACTAACTTCGACACCTCAGAAACAAGGGATTTAGCTTCACCAAGACTAATGATAAAGTTCTTGATATCTTTCAAGGTGACATTTGAACCTTTGCTAACTTCTGCACTAAATTTATCCCTCATTATATGAAGCTGAGTACGAAAATTTAGTACATCCAAGTCTCCATTAAAGACTTCAGTAACAGCATCAAATTCTGCTTCAAAATTAATGCCAGTACAAGCATTAATGATTAATTTTTCTAAATTGTTGTATACCTTAAAGCCAGGTTGATCGAATCTATCCTTGATACAACCAATTATAGTGTCTATGGCCTCAAAGTATATAGGTCGGTAAAGATCAATGACAGACATGGGATAATGAGGGTCACTATGTACTTCCTCAAACCTTGCTGGAGTCCTACGTTTTCGAGGAAGAACAGGCTCATTAATGCCAACTTCATGTACTTTAAGCATAACACTATCCCAAAATTTGTGAAATTCATTGTCACAGCGAAGTGCAACGAGAGTATCACAAGTGAGCATTGCTGCTCTGTTACCCTCAGCAGCAGACAATGTCTTTTGTTGAAGAGTATTGCTAAGGTTGTCCGCTAACCGCAGTACTAAATTCTCCAAGCATTACACCATAGACAAAGTCAAACTTTTCGAACTGAGCACCTACACCATTTACTTTGGCAGACATTTCCATATCTCTAGCTGCCATTTCAGAAAATTTGTCTAAACTGCTCTGCAAAACAGAATAATTTTTACGAACACTAGCTAATGAGTCAGCTCTCACTGTCCATCTTGTGGGGCAGAGAGTGCGAAAACCAGATTCAGTGGGAGCAAGCTCATCCTTAAACATAAATATAGGAAGACTTACGCTTTGAAGAGTATTTCAATAATTTTGATAATTCAAATGTTGTGTCAAGAGCATCTCTTATTACTTTAATACTACGAATAGTGTCTTGACAAGCTAAATTCAGGGCATGTCCGTAGCAATGCAAAAATATGGCGCGCGGCTCCATATCTGCAATTTGCTTTGCTACCCCATTCCTACAACCCCTCATGTTTGCTGCTCCATCATAGCATTGCCCCCGACAATTTTCTATGTTTAGGTTTAGCCTAAGAAGAACATCTCTGATGATACTAACAAGAGAATTAGAAGCTATTGAATCAGTGGAATGCAACCCTATAAAATCTTCATGCACATCCAAATCAGAACCGACCCAACGTAAAACAATAACAACTTGCTCAGTGGTACTAACATCAGTGGTCTCATCAATCATAATGGTGAATTTTGATGTACGCACATTATCAGCTATATTTCTCAACAGATTTAAAGCCATTACTCCTAACATTTCATTTTGAATATCATGACTGGTATATTTGTCGCTCTTTCGCTTCAACCATGCATTTAAATGAACACTAGATTCGTCACTGGCCCGGAGCTTTAACAGTTGAGTGAAATTTCCCTCAATTTCCCCACACCCATCACCTCTCAGTGCAAGCCCTTGTTGAGCCAAGAAGTGGATTGAACTTAAAATCTTCAGAAAGCAGGCTTGATTCTTCTTTCTCTCTTCAGCCATAGCAGAAGAAAGACAAACAACAATATCTTTGTTAGTGGAGGGAATGGTTACCATCTGGTGAACAGCATCTTTATGAGTACCACTACATTCATGGTTTCTAAAGGCAACAGTAGCATCTTTCCAGTTTTGAAACCCTTTTTGAATAAATGCCCCATCACCCTTAGGTGCTATCAATTTCTTCTGCTTATAAGCTACCATGCAGGTAAAACAAAACACTTTCTCAGAAGCCACATCCCAGTGCAACCATTGCCACTTGTCATACCAAGCTGGATTGAACGACCTAAATGTCACTTTAGACTTGCCAAATGGAATCTTAGGATAAGATATATTTCTTGGTTGATGAGGGGAATCACTAACCGGCTGACTTGAAGCAAGACATTGTGAGGAAGAAGAAGCCAAACATTGTGAGGAAGCCATACTGTTGTTACTATCCTACGAGCAACTGCGGTGAAGTCAGAGCTATATAGACTAGTAGAGCTGACGATCGTTACCATATCGCGTACAGAAATTATTGGTCCGGCATTTGCCTGACTTGCCGGACCACTTCCGCCGGCCCTGAATACTCAACCACAAGTCTAAATTCAATGGAAATTTTGATGAACAGTGTATTGATAACTCCATCCCACCAGTACTTCTGCAGTTTGTGTGCATGATTGAGCATGGTGCTGACATTAAATCACAGCTAAGATTTGGAGCTTCTAAAACAGACCTTGCTATGGCACAGTTATTGCAGCACAACTGCTATGGTAGGTGCAGAAACGAAAAAGCAAGTCAAAGGCATTCCAAGGATCGTGAGACCCCTTTTCCTGTGTATACAGGAATGGCCATATATGCAAGGACCAGAAAAAGACATCTGGTTGAAATGCTCCATGACAATGGTATTAGCATTTCATATGATCGAGTCCTTGAAATTTCGGCACAGTTGGGAGAAGCAGTAGTCACAAAATATGTGCAGGATGGAGTAGTATGCCCACCAAGATTAAGAAAGGAGCTATTCACAACATCAGTTTTGGACAACATAGATCATAACCCGACTGCGACAACAGCAAGCACTGTTCGGGATCCACAAGACCCGAACAGAGGATCTAAAGACCACGCCCGGCTGGCCCGCCTCTTCACACCTAGACTGAACTCTATATATTATGTTTCATTTTCTTACTGAATGTATTCTGCCCCCTTTCAGTTATTTCTAATCTTTCTCTTGCATGTACCTGTCTCGCACTCGTTAAGTTCTAATCCACTGAACTTCACCCGCCCTTTTCCATATCTCATTTCCGCATACGGTAATGAGATTCATGGGATTGCGGCAACCACTGAACTTCATCATGATCATTATGTTTATATGTGCGCATGTTGCGTATTCATCCTCCTCGTCTGCTCTCTCTCTGACTTACTCTGTTTCCTTACTCTATTAAACTAACCTTTATCTAAACTGCCATTTCAATTAAGTTAACTAACTTAGCTAGCTTAGCTAAGTTTCTCTCTACCTACAGGACGGGAAAGGGACGTCAACGCTACAACCCCATTATCATTGGTCCTTCGAGCCCAGCGACTTCTGCCATCTTCTCTCCGCTGGTTATCTGCCGAGTGAGCCGAATCTCCACCTACTCTGGGAGCCGCCTCTCTCACGCGAACGCCACTTCACACCTACTGCGCAAGAAGTCTGCAGCCCCGCCTCTACTTCTGCCGCAACTTCTCGGAACTTTCCCAAGGCGAAGCCCTGCCCAATTCTCCACAGGAATTCGCACCTCGTGGATTTAGTCTATTTCTGGATCAGTAAGTTATCATTCTGCCTTACCCTATTTTGTTCTTTACAGCAAATACGTCATGTCGACGATGATCACTGAGGAAATCAGTACCACTGTTCGTGATCTTGAAGTCAAACGTGGCAGCAGACGTGGCATGGCCACGAAGCTCCACAATCGGATTGCGAAAGTCATTGCCGATGGACCCGACAGAATTAATGCCTCCTCGCTGCAGGAGTTGTCGGCGCAGTTGTCCACCGCCATAGACCTGCACACCGCCCTTCAAGCGCAGCTTGAAGAATTCTATGAGACTTTCCCTGAGCTCCGCTCTACTGCAAAAGAAGCGGAGGACACTGACCTTCTGGACGCTCATGTTGAGTGGAAGTCTGAAGTTTCTAATGTTTTGCAAGCCCTGCCCCTGCGTAGACAGGCCGCCTCTCTGCTCGCCGACATCGAGGGTGCACTCGCGTCGCCGATGCCAGAGTCTCCTTTCTACAGGAATTCCGTTGACAAACTCCACACCCGCAGAGTTTCCGTCATTGATCACTGCGCGGAGTTCTACCATGCAATGCCTGAACTGAAGACAATTTGTGACACCATCACCGACAAGTTGTCGCGGCTGTTCACCATGACTGCTGCGGCCTGCAAAGAGGCCGCGACACCCACAGCTGCGCCGGTACCCACATCCGTGCCGGCTGCCGTTCCGGACCGGAACGCGCTCGCCATTGAGCTGCCCACCTACGACGGTGATCCGTTCAAGTGGGCGAACTTTCAGAAACGTGCGAGAGGTCACTCTGCCCTTGAGGTGAAAGGTCTGCTGATCAAAGCTGTAAAGCACCCTGAAGGCCTCAAGGTCCTCCACAACTTGCCTACAGACGACATGCCACTCGATGCCATGCTAGACAAGTTGGAGGCCATCTTCGGCGCGCCAGATGTGCTGGCCCCGCTCATAATCCGTAAGGTGTTGTCTATTAATTCTTGTGCTTTGTCCTCTGCAGATATCGACGCACTCTACGATAACTTCATTCTGCCCTACAATAAATTCTGCTCCCTTGTGGGAGACTCCCTTGGCGCGTTCTTGGCCATGCTGGCCTCGAACTTCATGAGTCCTGAATGTCGACGGGAGTGGCTGCGGCACAGGCCACCCGACACCCCGCCGGACATGGATAACCTCCAGAAGTTTGTCGACTTCCAGAAGAAGGAGCTCAGAGGTCGCAGCATCCAGCCTGTGCCTAGCCCTTCTTACCTGCCTACTCTGCCTGCCAGACCACCGTCCCCAAGACAAGACCGTTCCAGACCTGCGCCTGCGAGACTGCCGCCCCCCCCGGAGAACCGCACTGCACTGCCCAGTGTGCGGTGAGACCCATACGCTGTCCAGATGCTCATCCTTCGCAGGATACGACGTGGACAAGCGCAACAAAGTTGTGCGGGAACGTAAGTTGTGCCTTAACTGTCTAGGTGAGGGACACGGCTGTAAGTCGTGCCCCAGTAAGTTCTCTTGCAGGACATGTAACGGCCGCCACCACTCGATGCTACATCGTGAGAGGGAGGTGCCAAACACGACCACTGCCCAGCCTGTGCCCGCGATGGTCAGCCAGACTAAAGCCACCTCCAGAGGAGCGGCTTCCCTGTACTCTGCCCTGGTTGCCTTCGACTGCGGAGACAGAACTGTACTGGCTCGCGCCCTGCTGGATGCAGGAGCCGCGATCCCCATGATGACAGAGAGTCTAGCTGCCTCTCTCGGTCTGCCCCGTAGGCACGACCCTATCCCAATCACTGGGATTTCAGGCACTGCCAGGTGCCAATATACCGTAACTTGTTCTGTCATGTCTGTAGATTCTAGGTATAAACTTCCGGACATCATGTTCACTCTCATCCCATCACTGGAGCCAATCGCCAAACCATCCAACGTGACAGAGATCCTGAACACACCCGAATTGCGCCACTATTCGCTCGCCGACGCCGACCTGGGCGGGAGAGTAGACTTGGTGCTAGGCATCACTCAAGTGACTGGTCTCACTACCGGCAAACCATTCCAGGTCGGAAACATGGGAGCTCTGCCCACACAGCTGGGGCTCTGTCTCTCCTGCCCACTGGACCACGACGCCAGACCAGCAGTCAACACAGTGACCACCACCTCCGACTTGGATGCCGACATCTCCAAGCTCTGGGAACTTGATCGCGTCCCAGAAGCCCCCACCATCAATGCCGAAGAGCAATCTGCGTTAGATCAGTTTGACGCAAGCTGTCAGCGAGTCGACGGACGCTACACAGTCTCGCTGCCTCGGACAGACTCTCCACCGGTACTCGGAGACAGCCGCCGCCAAGCACTCTCTCGGCTCTTCGCGAACGAGAGGTCCCTCACCACAAAGAAAACTCTGCAACCCTTTCAAGACGTCGTCCGGGAGTACTTTACCCTCGACCACGCCGAGGAAGTACCTCACTCTGACATCGACCGTGCTTCCTACTACCTGCCGGTGCACGCGGTAGTCAAGGAGAGCTCCACCTCCACGAAGGTGAGAGCCGTGTTTGATGCCTCGGCGAGAACCACAACCGGATCGTCCTTCAACGACCAGCTGCTCCCAGGCCCAAACCTCTATCCTCCACTCACAGACGTCCTGATCAGGTTCAGGTGCCACTCCTCCGCAGTCTCCGCGGACATCTCTAAGATGTTCCGTGAGATACTGCTGAATGCGGAGGAACGAGACTGGCATCGGTTCTTGTTCAGGGCGGCTGACAACACCATCCGCGATGCTCGAATGAAGAGGCTGACCTTCGGCGTCAAGTCGTCACCTTTTCTGGCAACGCAAGCCCTTCGTCGCCATGCCCAGACCCACCTAGAGTCTCATCCATCTGCAGCCCAGACGATATTGTCCGACTTCTACGTCGACGACGTCCTGTCAGGAGCCCCCACGACGGAGCTCGCCTTCAAACTATTTCAAGACCTTCGAGATCTCCTCTCCGACGCCTGCATGGATCTCAGGAAATGGAGAACTAATGATCCTGCACTCAGGCAGCTGATCCCAGAACATCTGCTGGAAACCGACGCCTGCCCAATCTCACCTGCAGCACCCAAGGCACTCGGGATCCACTGGGATACCCGAGCCGACGTCCTCCACGTTGCCGTCCCAGACCTTCCACCTCCATCAACCAAGATTACCAAACGGGTGATCGCCTCCATCACCGCTGGAGTGTTCGATGTCCTCGGCATCTTCGCCCCAGTGGTCATCTCTGCGAGAATCCTCTTTCAAGACACATGGAAGAGAGGACTCTCCTGGGACGAGGAAGTGTCAGAGGACTTACTCCAACGGTGGCAAGCCTGGACCTCCGACCTTCCCGTAATTCATGATCATCCTGTACCTCGACGCATTCTCACCTGCTCATCATCTGATTCTACCATCTCTCTACACGGTTTCTGCGATGCCTCCTCCGTCGCCTATGGCGTAGTGATCTACGCGCGGACGGAGGCTCCGGATTCCATCTCCACTTCCCTCGTTGTTGCTAAGGCAAGAGTGCTGCCCACAATACCCATAACCATCCCTAAGGCAGAACTCTCCGGAGCACTACTCTTAGCCAAAATGCTGAAACACACCATCGAACTCCTGCACCTGCCCATCCAGTCTGCATACGCCTGGACTGACAGTCAGATCGTGCTGTTCTGGCTACCTAAGGCACCCTCAGCACTCAACCGGTTTGTGGCTAACCGTGTGGCCACAATCCAGGAGTTGTTACCAGCCCAACATTGGCGTCACGTCCCCACCTCTCAAAATCCTGCAGACCTCGCCAGCAGAGGAGTCCGTGCAGAAGACCTCCTTTCGTCTGAACTTTGGTGGTGCGGACCCAAGTGGCTAACTCTGTCTCCCGAACACTGGCCTCCTCCCTTCCGCTCCAAACCTCCTATCTCCATCTATTCTGTCTCTATTAAACCTTCCGACCCTCTTCCCCCCTCCCAACTGGCTTTCATTGCTAACATTGTATCTGTCCGTGCTTCCTTCTTTTCACTCGTTCGTGTCCTATGTTATATCTTTAGGTTCATTCACAACTGTCGTCACCCACCTGCTCAACACCTCTCCGGTACACTCACCTGCACCGAAGTCGAAAGGGCCAAGTCTGCACTCTATCGACTCTCCCAACTCGAGTCCTACCCTGATGCATTTCATGCTGCACACACTCTTTCTCCACTACCGAAAGGTCATCCCCTTAGACACTTTCAAGTCAAGCTCTCACGATCCGGTCATCTCATCGCTCTCAGTAGAGTGAGGAATCCTGATGCTCTGAACACTGCTGCCGAGCTCGTCCCGCTCTCTGCCAAATCGTCTGTCGCGAGACTTCTGCTCACCTCTATCCATCGAGCATACGGTCACCCTGGCACCTCCACCCTGATGGCAATCCTGTCGAGTTCCTTCGTCATCTCTGGAGCGAGGAACTTTCTCAAAGGTGTGTCCAGGCAGTGTGTCACTTGCCAGCGGGTGTTGGCCCAGCCTGTAACGCAGGTTATGGGTCTTCTTCCTGCTGTAAGGTCGACTCCTGCCCCACCCTTCGCCAACACAGGGGTGGACTTCGCCGGACCGGTGACGCTCCGCACTGGATACACTCGTAAGCCTGTCCACGTGAAGTCTTATGTCTCCGTGTTTGTCTGCATGGCAACAAAGGCCGTGCACTTGGAGCTATGCGAGTCGCTGTCTACTCCAGACTTCCTGGCCACCCTACGCCGATTCATCGCGAGGCGTGGCTGTCCCAACCATATCTTCTCGGACAACGGCTCCAACTTTGTTGGGGCCGCCGAGGAGATTCGTGCCATCCGCAGGATGGCAGACTCTGAAAGCTACAAGACCGACTTGATGAACTTCTGTAACACCACCGGACTCACCTGGCATCACATTCCACCCAGAGCCCCTCATTTTGGGGGGTTATGGGAAGCTGCCGTGAAGGCCATGAAAATAGGCCTCCGGAAACTCATCACACCTCATCCGCTCACCTGGTCAGAACTCACAACTCTGCTGACCGAGGTCGAAGCAACTCTCAATTCGCGCCCAGTCGCACCACTTCATGCCGACGACCTGAAAGAAGACAATGTGCTCACACCAGGGCACTTTCTGATCGGTCGACCACTTCGAGCCCCACCTACCAAGCTGCCTTCCACTGGGAAGATGTCCTTGCTCAAACGATGGAACCTAGTGGAACGCCTACAAGCCGACCTGTGGAGATACTGGAACTCTGCCTATCTGTCCAGCTGCGCCGCAAGAGCAAAGTGGCTCCGCCAAGGCTTCACACTCCATGTTGGAGATGTGGTACTAGTCAAGGACGAGTCTCTTCGATCACGCTCCTGGCCACTGGCTCTTATTACTGCCCTACACACTGGAGATGATGGAGTCTCCAGGGTAGCAACCATCCGTTGTCTTGGCAAGACGTACCAACGCCCCGTCCATTGCCTAGTCCACCTAGTGACCGACGCCGACGAGAATCTACACCCCTCCAAAGGATCTACACTACTTCAAGACACCAGCAATTCTGACGCACCTGCCTACGCTTCCTCAGCTGCTCCCCCCCCCGAGTATGTTCGGGATCCACAAGACCCGAACAGAGGATCTAAAGACCACGCCCGGCTGGCCCGCCTCTTCACACCTAGACTGAACTCTATATATTATGTTTCATTTTCTTACTGAATGTATTCTGCCCCCTTTCAGTTATTTCTATCTTTCTCTTGCATGTACCTGTCTCGCACTCGTTAAGTTCTAATCCACTGAACTTCACCCGCCCTTTTCCATATCTCATTTCCGCATACGGTAATGAGATTCATGGGATTGCGGCAACCACTGAACTTCATTATGATCATTATGTTTATATGTGCGCATGTTGCGTATTCATCCTCCTCGTCTGCTCTCTCTCTGACTTACTCTGTTTCCTTACTCTATTAAACTAACCTTTATCTAAACTGCCATTTCAATTAAGTTAACTAACTTAGCTAGCTTAGCTAAGTTTCTCTCTACCTACAGGACGGGAAAGGGACGTCAACACTACAACCCCATTATCAAGCACATCATTTCACGGCACAAGCAATTCCATCTTCCAGCATCCAAGTGCAGATAAGAGAGGTGAGGTGTATGAATCATTTAAAATCAGAGAAGGTACCAAAACAGCCACTGTTCCAGAGCTGCCTGAATATTATACCAACATACCACCAGCGTACTTCACAAAGAAGAACACCACATGCCACAGTCCCAAGTTTGTCTTTCAAAGGCCCTGGCTTGCTAAGGCAATGTGTGAAAAATGAGTATGAATGGCTTGAGAAGATGACCCTCACTGAAGAAGTAGATGATGCTCTCAGTGTGACATGGTCAGCCCACCATGCGGCACAGAAGAGAGGCAAAGCATTTGAAGTCAGCATCATAGCATTGCTGCCTCTGCTTCGTGATCAAGCTCATTCTGTGCCACTATAAAGCATGTGATGGACAAGGTCAGAGGCACAGTGGCATTCTTGAATCCAGGACAAACCCCTATCATCGGTGCAGATCAGCCACTCTATGCACTAGCCAAGCAGATACAGTGGCACTGGCCAGAGAAATATGGTGAAGACAAGTTCGTGCTGATGTTTGGAGGCTTACACATAGAGATGACTGCATTCAGTTCAATTGGAAGCCTCCTTAGAGGTAGTGGATGGACAAGTGCACTCACTGATGCAGGTGTGGCCTCATCTGGTACTGCGGAGTCTTTCTTGACAGCTTCAAGCGTCACAAGAACACGTCAAGCACATCAAATAACAGCAGCCAGTCTGTATAGGCTTATGAAGAGAGCATACACTGATTACTGCAATGAGGCAATTGAGAACTCCAACCAAGTAATCAATTTTGAAGACTGGTGTGAGCTACGCAAACTTCAGAGCCCCCAATTTCAGTTCTGGTACCTTATTCTTTCAATGGAGCTGATTATTTTGGCACTGATACGATCATTTAGGGAAGCCAATTTTGTGTTGTTCAAAGATGCATTGTCTGAATTAATACCTTACTTCGTTGCCAACAACAATATCCACTACGCACGATGGCTTCCAATTCACCTCAGAGATATGATGTCTCTCGAACAGCACCACCCTCAAGTGGCCAGCGAGTTTCACAGTGGCAGTTTTGTGGTACACAAGTCTTGCCAGGAATTTTCAGCACTTGCTATTGACCAAGCACATGAACAAGCCAATGCTGTGATAAAAGGTGATGGCGGAGCAATTGGCATAACGGAGGATCCATCAGCACTGAGAAGGTAGATGGTTGCAGGCCTTGAAGTGAGTCATTTAGTTGCAGAGTATGAAGAACTATCAAGTGCCAAAGATGCAACAAGAAGTGCTGCCCATCATGAGTGAACCACTTCTGCACAGAGGGTATTTCTTGAGAAAGTAGGCAATCTAATCAAGGTTATTTCTGACTTGGGAAATCCTTTCCTGGAGGAGTCAAATGATCTGCTCACGTTGGACACCAAAGACATTGCCCCCACAAGTGTTCATGAAGTAGTCAGCATGCATTATCAGAGAGGTGCTGACAAATTTTGTGCATTTCTGAAGGACCTGGAGAGTCAAGAAGAACCACTGTTTTATAAACCTTTGACAAAGAATAAGCTTAGTTTCTTTAAGCAAGAATGTGTTGCCACTAACACAAAGCACAAATTATTGAAGGAAGACTGTAACCTCTTCTCACAGCTGTTCATATCATGCCAGAGTAGGCAGTGTGACTTGAAAGAATTCTTCAAGTATGAAAACCAGCCCTTTCCTGCTGCTTTGAGTGACAATGGTTAGCTCCACTCCTGTCAAAAGTCTGATCTAGTCAGCCTTCTCCAATCCCAAGTGATGATACCAGACACAGAACCAGAAGCAGATGCTATTATAATTGATGGCTCGGCATTGGTGAACTCTCTGCACCCACGTACATCCAAAACATTTGATGATTATGCTCGAGTTAATGTTCTCCCAATTATACAAGCCTTTTCTGCCAAGTACAGGAGAACTGACATTGTATTTGATGTGTATTTGCCATCCAGCTTAAAATCCAAAACAAGATCAAAGCGAGGAAAAGGAGTACGAAGGAGGGTGGCAGGAAGTAACAAAATGCCAAAAAACTGGCAGAGCTTTTTGCGTGATGACAACAACAAGACAGAACTCTTCCATTTTCTTGCCGACAAAATTGCCGAAATGCACTCTATGAATGTTGTCGTTGTGACTAAGGAAGAATTGGCACTGAGCACTCAAGTGATCAACTTGGATAATGTGGCTGCATGTAGTCACGAAGAGGCAGATACACGTATGTTTGTACATGCCAAGCAAGCAGTAATGGAAGGTTACCAGACCCTCATGATTAAGGCAAATGACACAGATGTTGTAGTAATAGCAATATCTATTCTGCCATCGTTGCAAGAACTTGGCTTGCAGAAGTTGTGGATTACCTTTGGTCAGGGGAAACATCTCAAATGGATTCCAATATACATGATATAGTTTTTGCAATTGGTCCAGAGAAGACTAGTGGAGAACCTGGAGAAATTTGTCATTGCAATGTATGATAGGTCCAGTACTGCTAAATGTGTGGATGATGCACGATTGGAGCTGTTCGCTCGTAAGCAGAGATCTTATAAATCAATCCCACCCACTCGAGCTGCCCTTATGCAACATTTGAAATTGCAACAAGTTGCCAAGAACTGACTAAGTGTGGGTGTAAGATGGAATGTCGTGGAAACTGCAAATGTTACCGTTGCAACCTTCCTTGTACAGCACTGTGCAGTTGCACATGCCTGGACTGAAACAATCATTATCATAGTCACTATTAAAGTTTTGTTTAGTTTTTTGTTATTATTGACAAGTTTTGAACATCAAAAACATCCAGGTCGATGCATAAAATTGGCGGCCATCTTGAACGGCAGCCATTTTGAATTTTTACATGGCTAACGCTATTTTCCCAATTAATAACCCAAAGTGAGTTTACATGCAAAGTTTGATGCTTGTATCACCATTTGATCAATCGTGTCACAATCTGCCCCACTAGTAGTGAGATATGGCATAAGATGTCATAATAATTATACATGTTTACATGAAGTCAGCCAGAAACCTAGTATCTACACACTTGTAATAAGATAACTGGTAGAGTTATGTGCTTGTTATGATGTGAAAGTTGAATATATTGAACTTATCTTAAGTTGTTGTAATATGATGACCATAATAGATATATATACTAGTGGTGCTCTCGAATAGCGCAAATGGCAAGCGAGGCCTAGCTGGAAAAAAATGAATTAATGCCACTTAGAGAAAATGCAATTTAAAATGAGTACACTGTATGACTAGTGGTGTGCTTGAGCACAAATGGCGAGCGAGCCTTAAACTACACTATTGTTATTCAAACTACTAAAATAAAGTCGAGTTGTTAAATTACGCATATACGGTAAAGGGGGTTCAATGCCATAGTAACCACTCCCCTCAACTGTTTGAATTGAAAAAGAAGCAACAAAATCAAGTCACGTTATTTAAAATTTTCTTTGTGATATTCTTAATAGTAGTTGTAACGCACAATACTTTCACACAACTGAACATACCTACGCAAGACTTACCTTCGTGGTTCGTCTAGTGGACAATGAATTTTCCAGTAAATGCTGTTGAGTAGGGCTTATAACTGTGACAAATAGCGACTAACTTGAATAGAAATGGAACTCCCATAAGTTTTAGAGTTTTAACTGCACACGCAAAAGAATTCAAAGCGGTATACAATTCAATTTCTAAGGTGATACGGGTAATGGTCGCAAAATAAGAGGATACTGTTTAGTGAAGTTTGGGACAGGGTCGAACGCGGAGCCAACATAAAAGGTAAACAATTCAATTTCTAGGGTGATACGGGTACTGATCGATAAACAGAGGATTCTGTTTAGTGAAGTTTGGGACGGGGTCGACAACCGAACTAACACAAAAACGCGAGGGTCAAAGTACAAAAATGCCTTACGTACGTCCATACATATATACAAATCACAAACATCCCCGATTTTCGATTGTGTTACCCCTGTAAGTGTCTCGCTCGCTACGCTCGCTCGCCAATAAGTTAAAAGTGAAAATGTATACGTTTTGAACAACATACACAATAATGGCCTAGGGTTGTTGTTGTTTTTTTTCAATGTAAAATAGCTATAAATGGCCACATCAGTTTTTTTTTAGTTACAAGTGGGTAAGACCAAGCTTGATAAATGATAAACTCAGGAAATCCAGTAGATTAATATTATTCAAGCTGTAAAGAATTTAATATCTGTAAATAAATCATCATTTGCAATGCATATTTTCCATAATTCTTTTCTTTCCCACTGTTGAATATATATCATATAAAATTAGAGCTAGTATCTCAGGCTCTTGGGCTAGCACCAGAAGCTATTAAGGATCTGTTGGCTTACAATTGCTAAAAACTAGTGATGTGCTTGAGCACAAATGGCGAGCAAGCCTAAAGACTATAATATTTTTATATGAATGATTTTGACTTCTAATACTAAAGCTACTGAAAATAAGATCCAGTTTGTTTATTTAGCATACAGGGTAAAGGGATTTCAGTGCCATAGTAACAACTCTCTGCAACTGCTTGAATTGAAGGAAAAAAACAACAACAAAACAATACACGTTATTTAAAAGTTTTCTTTGTGATATTCTTTAGCTAAGTAGTGGTTGTAACACACAATGCTTTGACACAATTGGACATGCACCTGTGTTATACAGACTTACCTTCGCAGTAGTATAGTGGACAATGTATTTTCAAGTAAATACTTTTGCGCACGGCTTATAACCATGACAAAGAGCGCATTAACTTACCACCGCCACTAACTCGAATAGAAATGGAAGTCCTGTAAGTCTTCAAGTTTTAACTGCACCAGTAAAAGAATTCAAAAAGGTAAACAATTCAATTTCTAGGGTGATACGGGTACTGATCGATAAACAGAGGATTCTGTTTAGTGAAGTTTGGGACGGGGTCGACAACCGAACTAACACAAAAACCCGAGGGTCAAAGTACAAAAATGCCTTACGTACGTCCATACATATATACAAATAAACTAGTGGTGTGCTTGAGCACAAATGGCGAGCGAGCCTGATAGTTAGGTAACATAAAACTAAGTATTGTTACTATGTTTTAGCTTAGTTCATGCAAAAACTATAATAGCCGTTATGACCTTTTATTTCAGCAAACAAATACAAAATCACTCTCTTACCTGATTAATGGTAACTTTTGTAGTATCAAACATCTGCCATTCTGATGATCTCAATTACCAGTAACTCTTGAACAACCTCTCAGCTACGATAAAAAAATAATCCTGTGTAATTATTTGTAATTTTAGCTCCGTATCATCCCCCCTAAAACGGCGTTTGAAATTAAGTCTGGAAAAGGGTCTTCAATGCCATAGTAACCGGTCGAATCAACTTTTTGTTTCTTGAAAAGCAAGCGTTTTCGCAGAAAATTTCGCACTCTTTGGAGCTTTAAGTATAAAGTAGGCTTGCTTAATGTTGTAGTTTCAGAATAAACTGGGTTCAATCCTAAAAAGCCGTGTTTTTTTTTAGAAAAAAGTACCCCCCGCGCGCGTTTAATTACATACGTACGTCCAAACATATATACAAATAAACTAGTGGTGTGCTTGAGCACAAATGGCGAGCGAGCCTTAAACTACACTATTGTTAAATTTGATTTTAACAACTAACACTCAAGCTATTAAAATAAAGTCGAGTTTTTAAATTACGTATGAGGTAAAGGGGTTTCAATGTCATAGTAACCGCTCCCGCAACAGTTTGAATTGAAAAAGAAGCAACAAAATCAAATCACGTTATTTAAAATTTTCTTTGTGATATTCTTAATAGTAGCTGTAACGCACAATACTCTCACACAACTGAACATACCTACGCAAGCTTACCTTCGTGGTTCGTCTAGTGGACAATGCATTTTTAAGTAAATACTGTTGAGTAGGGCTTATAACTGTGACAAATAGCGCATTAACTTACCACCGCAACTAACTCGAATAGAAATGGAGCTCCCATAAGATTTTGAGTTTTAACTGCACCCGCAAAACAATTCAAAGCCGTAAACAATTCAATTTCTAAGGTGATACGGGTAATGGTCGCTAAACCGGAGGATTCGGTTTAGTGAATTTTGGGACGGGGTCGAACGCGGAGCGAACACAAAAATACGGAGGGTCAAAGTACAAAATGACATACGTACGTCCATATATATAAATAAACTAGTGGTGTGCTTGAGCACAAATGGCGAGCGAGCCTGATAGTTAGGTAACATAAAAGTATTGTTACTATGTTTTAGCTTAGTTCATGCAAACACTATAATAGCAGTTATGACCTTTTATTTCAGCAAACAAATACAAAATCACTCTCTTACCTGACTTGTTAACTTTTGTAGTATTAAACATATGCCATTCTGATTATCTCAATTACCAGTAACTCTTGAACTAACTCTCAGCTACAATAAACAAAAAAATCAGTGTTATTATTTGTAATTTAAGACAACAAATATGGAATTACTAGCTACTTACCTCAATTTCCTGAGTATTTTGACTATCTGAATTAGCTACCGTGAATTCTTGACAACAAGCTAGCTCTCAGTTACAAAAACAAAAGACAATCAATTTTAGCACACAAATACAAAATTACTTTCTTACCTCATTTTCTTGAGCAGTGGTAACTTCCGTAGTATCAAATTGAAGCCATTCTGACTATTTGAATTACCAGTCACTGTTGACAACAAGCTCTTAGGGCCAGAGTTATTTTTGTATATTTAGCTAACAAATATGGAATTACTTACTTACCTCAGCTTCCGTAGAGTAATAGTAACCTCCTTAGTTTTAATATTACGGCATTCTGACTACCAATGGCTCTTGACAACCAACAATTATCCCCCCTAAAACGGCGAAGTTTTGAAATTAAGTCTGGAAAAGGGTCTTCAATGCCATAGTAACCTGTCGAATCAACTTTTTGTGTCTTGAAAAAAAGCGTTTTAGCAAGAATTTTCTCATACTTTGGAGCTTAAGTATAAAGTAAGGTTTGCTTAATGCTGTAGTTTCAGAATAAACTGGAGTCAAGCCTAAATAGCCGTGTTTTTAGGAGAAAAAAGTTCCCCGCGCGCGCGTTTAAAGAGCATACGTACCATCCATACATATATACATATATATAACATATACCCGATTTTGCATTATCCACCCCTAATACTGTCTCGCTCGCTCGCCAATAAACAAACATCCCCGATTTTCGATTGTGTTACCCCTGTAAGTGTCTCGCTCGCTACGCTCGCTCGCCAATAAATAAACTAGAAAATGCTCGTGTAGCATTGGTTGGGCGAGCGAGCGAAGTTCTGGAATGCGCGCGCACGTTTAAAAGACGACAAACAAACATCCCCGATTTTCAATTGTGTTACCCCTGTAAGTGTCTCGCTCGCTACGCTCGCTCGCCAACTAGTGGTGCGCTCGAATAGCGCAAATGCATGGCGAGCGAGCAGACTCTTTTTACAGAAAAATAGGACAGAAATTACATCTAACTGATTAGGCATGAAGAGTTAACAATAACAGAATTACCTGAATAAACTTAGAAAGCATTGGCAAAGAAGCGCAGCTTGGCAAAGAAGCGCAGCTTGACAAAGACTTCACAATTGTTTCACGAAAAGAGTAGCTATAAACTGTTTGGTTGAAACAAAGTTGCGTAAGGCAGTGCAGCAGGATTCTCCGCGCTCGTTAATTGAAAAATACTAGAACTGTGAACGCTTTACCTAACTTACGTAATTAGAAGCGCGGGCAAATATTTTTGACGTACGCATACATACCTATATATATAATATCTGAAATCTCAATTGAACACGACTGAGAGTCAGCTTCGTTCGCTTCGCTCGCTCGCTGAATAAACAAACATCCCCGATTTTCAATTGTGTTACCCCTGTAAGTGTCTCGCTAGCTACGCTCGCTCGCCAACTAGCTCAAGAAGTTCCCCCTGCTCTTCCAGTACCTCAAATGGGAGGTGGAAATCTTTCTACTGCTATTCCGTCACTCATGTCCCAGACTCCCATCCCTCTACTCCCACCTCGGTCCATGCATGCCTATGCCACGCCCCCTGGTCAACAGTACCTCCCTCCAGCCCCCCTACCTACCAGTTTAAGGCTGCAGTTCATCGAGAGTAAAGATCTTCAAGGTGTAATTTTAGCAACTTAGCTCCATTGTTACTTGCAAACAAATTGGATCCCACTTAATATTTTCAATTATTTTACTCCATCAACTAGTATTTTATTTTTGTTCTTATTTATTCTTGACAAATGTTTTTGTAGCCATAAAAAATTGATGCTAAAACATATCTTCTGGTAGATAAAATAAAATAATAAGATGATTCACTAGTGTAGCTTGGACAGAAATTTCTGTACAGTTTTGACGTTAGCTATTTGCTGACAATATAAAAGTTAACATTTTCCTGATGTATTTTATACTAATATATACTTTAGTATTATTTCAATGTTTGTAAAAAAAAAATGTAATTATTATTATTATCTGTCGTTGGAGTAGCAATTATGCCACTTTTATTCAATGGCAAGTCTTGCCACCAGGATGTATTCGGCCTTAGAAAACTTGAAAAATAATTTGTTGGGTGTACCAGCCATTACATGACCAAGAGATACAGCTCAGCTTGTAGGTGAAAGAATTGTGCCTTTGATTACTAAAGCATGAAAATTGATACAGTGTTAGAATACATCCTAATTAAGGTGTTTGGCTATAGGGATATTTCAGATTCATCCTGTAATAAAAATTTCACCTCGTTTTTCAAAATGGCCGCCATTTTTTACATGCTGCTGTGGTTATGCTAAATCAAGTTCATCATAGGATTAGCAATATTGGTTAATCTGACCTCACAATTATTTTTAACAAAGCTAAATGTTGTCAGAATTCACATAATGGTTACAACATTATTGTTACAATAGTTAATCTGTATAAATCCATGACAAAAACAAAGCTCAGTGTAATGCGAAGCTGTAGCCACAACATATGGGTTCCCTACAGGCTTGAGTGACTTTGGTAAGAAAGTGTTTCAGCATTACACAGCCTCTCTAAACTTTCTCATTCTGATCTATTCACTGAGAGATGAGCTCATACTAATCATCTGCTAATTCATACCTCTCTATAATTAAGTGGCTATAGCTATATTATTTCTACATTTGTGTTTTCCATTTTCGTAATGGTGATATGCCATATGCCACAGTTATTTATGGTACTGGCATATTGGCCAACATTAAAGTGTACAGTACATACCTACACTTTTAAATCACATTGATGAATCCAAAAAACTAATAAGTAGTTTATAAAAGTAAACTCAAAAAAATGATTAGAAAAAAATTATGGATCACATGGCTAAATGCCAATTAGCTACTTTTTATCATGTACTTTAATATAAAGTTAAATCAGCTCTAGAAATCACAATCAATATCTCAAAAGGATTGATTTCATTTTTACATTTGAATTCATGGTAATTAATTTTGTTATAAATAGCAGTGTTCCATTAGAAATGCCTAATTAATTTGCATTTATATTTCCCATCAGGAAGCTAAAATATAAGGCCTATAGCATGGCCTAAATTATTAGTCACTCCTTGTCATTATGTCATAAAACACTGAAGTTCATGTCAAATGCTTCTCATTGCATGGCTACTCAATGAGGATTTATTGTTGCCATACTACTTCTCTCATGTATTAACTGAATGTTAAAAGTTATTGTCTTTTTCCACAGTATCAGGAAGCCTGCAATACTATATGGCTAAGTTAAGCAAATGGTCTTGGGTTCAATCCTCAGTTACATCCAAGCATTTTTTTATTCTGTATTGTTTATGAAAGAGAGAGAATAGCTGCATCTAAAGAAGAAAAAAAAAAAAAAGGTTGAGGAACTATGTTGCTTGGCACAAGATCAGGACTTGTACTTAATATAAATGAAAGTGTATAACTTTCAATATGTAACTACAATGCTTAGAATTTGAAGATTAAAATTAAGCTAACATTATTTTTGATCCACAAATAAACAATGATTTCAAGTCAACAATAATCTGACGTTTTTATATACATAATCCACTAAATACACATTAATATTGTCTATAGCTAATAGTTAAAAATACAGACAGTTGAAATAGCGAGAATATCAGTGTATGAAGACATGACATACAGTTTCATGGCA
>WLWD01006282.1_pt1 | contig 65111 bp, 38 predicted proteins | sample 6712731 | NCBI WGS metagenome assembly WLWD01 (sample SAMN12718690, study PRJNA576275) | sponge metagenome | isolation source: marine sponge | host: Mycale hentscheli | place: New Zealand: South Island, Marlborough, Capsize Point | collected 2014-11-01
TGCTTCTAGGATTTATAACAAAGTACGAGATTATTATATAGCTATAGAGAGACAAAATTACAGGTTCCAAACATAATTATAATTTATTTTTTTTACTTCTTCGTAGTTGTTCAGTACAAAGACTTTTCAGACTTATTTTCTTTTCAGTTCAAAGATATAATTTTCACAAAAGGTATTTTGCTTGTAGAATGGAGACAATGTTGACTGTATTGGATAGAAATAGAGGACAATAGAAAAAGTAAGGGGAATAAAGCAATAAAGTAACAGCATCAAAAATATTAATTATATAATGCAATTATAATATAACAATAAAACAATAGCACAAGACAATAATTAAATAAAAATATATAAATGTATATTTAAATATATTAATTGACTATTTTAACTTTATATCATAATGGTGAGTGATTCTATACAAGATAGACTCTATATTAATTCTTATCTGTACACAGTATAGTTGTAACTTGTATTAAATATACCTTCAATTCATTTCTTTAAGTTATATAATCTTAACTGGCTAATATTTTAGTTATGTGAGTGGTGACTGGAGTGAGTGGAGTAGTCTAGTTAAGATGACAACCAGTATTGTCTGCCTAGCAGAGTTGATAAAATTTAAGCCGCCAGGTGAGGTTTGCTGCCACCAATCAAATCTTCTTTCCCAGGGATTATATTGCTCCAGCTAATAGGGTGTAGTTCTGATTACAGTTTTGAGTGAATAAAGAATCGACTGACTCAGACACTGTAAGGCAGCCACATAAGGTGAATCATAAATAAATTAATTGGAACATGAGTACAAGTAACAAATGTTATTATAAGATTGAATGAGTGAAAAATGTGAAAATGGATTTTATCATGTTGGGAAATGTTAAGTTGGGAATGCTAAGTTAATTACATTAAACTGAAAATTGAAAATGATTTGTACAAGTAAGAACGGTGGAGAAACATAAACTAATACATAGTTATACACAAACAAGTAAATTTAGTAATAGTACCAATGTATACATTGTTGTGTGTGTTCTCTGGTGTATGGTGGAGAGAACTAACCCTTCTTTCAAGCATGTTTTGATTGCTTTTACTATAGCTATCTACTTCAGGTCATAACATAGTAAATTTACAATCGCACTGATTATAATTTTGTACACTATTTTCTTACAATAATAGAACTATTTATACTTTAGTTTCTTCCATGAGTAGCTGTTGCAGGAAAAAAATAACCCTTTTTTTTCCCTTTCCTTAAATTGACTATCCTATACTATTATAATATGCAATTGTTATAACTAGTGGTGTGCTTGAGCACAAATGGCGAGCGAGCCTTAAACTACACTATTGTTAAATTTGATTTTAACAACTAACACTCAAGCTATTAAAATAAAGTCTTTAAATTACGTATGAGGTAAAGGGGTTTCAATGTCATAGTAACCGCTCCCGCAACAGTTTGAATTGAAAAAGAAGCATCAAAATCAAATCACGTTATTTAAAATTTTCTTTGTGATATTCTTAATAGTAGTTGTAACGCACAATACTTTCACACAACTGAACATACCTACGCAAGACTTACCTTCGTGGTTCGTCTAGTGGACAATGCATTTTTAAGTAAATACTGTTGAGTAGGGCTTATAGCTGTGAGCGCATTAACTTACCACCGCCACTAACTCGAATAGAAATGGAGCTCCCATAAGATTTTGAGTTTTAACTGCACCCGCAAAACAATTCAAAGCCGTAAACAATTCAATTTCTATGGTGATACGGGTAATGGTCGCTAAACCGGAGGATTCTGTTTAGTGAAGTTTGGGACGGGGTCGAACGCCGAGCGAACACAAAAATATGGAGGGTCAAAGTACAAAATGACATACATAAGTCCAAACATATATCTAAATAAATAAACAAACATCCCCGATTTTCGATTGTGTTACCCCTGTAAGTGTCTCGCTCGCTACGCTCGCTCGCCAATTAGCTATGATTGTTGATTTCTTCTTTTGTAAGAAGTTCTTTTGTGGTCTCATTTTGTATTCTTCTGTTCTTGTCTCTTCTTTCACATTTCTCAATAATCTTTTAGTGGTATGTTCATTTTTTTTTAATTTCATTAATGCTAACTTCTTTGATTAGTCAAATCATCACTTGGGGCAAGAGATCAATAAATTTTTGGACAACTTTAAATCAGTTAATGTTTTTCATTTACTGTTTATAATCTGGCCTTCATTTATATTTTGTATGGGTAAGGGTCAATTGGACTACTAATGGCATGGGAAAACCTAAAATATGCCATGAGAGCTTTTTTCTTCGATCATTAATGCTACAATATTTTTTTGGCACTGTCTTTTCCTACAAAAAGTATATCATAGTCTAGTCAAATTTTATGAACATGGAAATTTTGATTACTAAGAAGTATTGTTGTCTTTTAGCAAATTTATACTCCCAAGTGGTCCCAGAACCATATTCAGTTCCAAAAGTGGCAAATTAGGGCAACATTGGATTTGCTAGTGCAGTAAAAAGGAATAAGTGAGATGGCCTCATGAGCATTCTATGACCACTTTACATGAGCAACTGTGAATCCATGCCTATTCTGTCCAAAGCAATGCAGCAAAATATCAAACCAAATTTTCTGGTAGACCCCCCATCACCTTCTGATTGTCCAAAGCAATTATAATATTATAACAATTAAATAATTTTAATTATTTATGCTAACTTTGCACAATCAATAGTATTTCGTAGCCTTTGTGTTGTATTTATTAATCAACAATCATCTCAGAAGCCTCTCCAAGTGAACTGAATTCTACCACAATGAGTAGTGGCAATGCAAGTACAATGATATAGTAGATATCATTTCAAAAACACATAGCTGTGGAAATTCAAGTTGCTTCTAAAAAAGAGGAGGAGAATGCCACGATTCAAGGTAAGATAAATAAGAAATAATAAGATTCATCGTATCTCTAGCTATGCGATCCTGTTATCTACTCAGACTGAAGTTCATACACAATATAAGGAAATACAGTGTGATCTAATATCCAGCCTTCTCTAACCAAGATATTTTACTAAATTTGGAAACTGATGCTGCACTAGCAGTTCTGTGTACAAATTGCAGGAACCACACTGAGATAATAAATTTGGTTCCTTGTGAGTTTGTGTACATTAGTAAATGTTAAAACCACATTTATATGAAGAAAGAGTGGCTGGTCAGAGGATTACTTTTAGAGAGAATGACCTCATAATGGAATTGCTTGTGTGATCGTTAATGGCAGATAGACTTATGGATGAGGAAACTAAACTGTAAATACAATCACTGATATGACCTTTGGTATGCTGCAGAATGTAAGTGTACTCATAATTGCAGGGTGTCTGTTTGTGCCACTAACACTCTGGTAGGTGGGAATCTATCAAATAACTATCTATTTCTTAGGAATAACGTTGTAATGCCTCAATAACCTAGTTGTAATATTTTTAATCATTAATCTTACCAAATGCATAAAGCTTTGTACATTGTTTAGTTTCTATTACATGCCTTATTAATTGCAATTATCATTTTGTAAAAGAGTAGTGGTGGCTAAAGCTAGGGGTTCTGGGTTTGATTCCCCAGTGACAAGTGAGATTTCTACACATCTTAGCTTTGCTTTTTTTTAGACCCCTTTAATTGAGAATGGTTCAATCTAAATTTAATAAAGACGTCATGTCAGTATAACAGTGTGATTATGGAACAGTACTAATAACATGACTATTTTATTCTTTTATGATCCATCAAAAAAAAAAGCTTTCAAAAAATATTTGATCTTTTTTTCAGTAAAAGGAGACCACCATAAATTACATTAGCCCTAAGCATTACAATGAGATGAATATTAGTCATTTGAAAGGGGGCTACCAGTAACCCCATGAACCCACCCTTACATATGCCACTGATGCTAGAGATTCTGAGGGGGCATGATGATGTGGACCAAAATACTATAATAGACAAAAACAATCATCCTGTACCAGGTGTTGTCAGAACCATAATAACATTCAAGCATAGAATTGTTTTTTACAAGTCCTGCAATATTCAATATTCTTTTTATTTTCAACTATATTATTCTTCAATTAATATTCTTCTATTCCAAAAGTAACAACAATAAACTCAAAACAGAAAACAAGTGTTAATAAAATTGATAGAAATTAATGGAATCCAATGCCACGTTAAAAAAGTCTTTACAAATACAAAGCCACACAATATTAAAAAAGTTATAATCTATTGAACTATTATTAATATTCACAACAATATATTAGCTAGCTACAGCATTTCAAAAAAAATTTGCTTTATATAATTTCTTTGAAGTTGGCGTAAGTGTCAAATCCATCCAAGAAGTCAGCCAGTACTCGATGACAAAACTCATACTGCTCCTGTAGTAGTAACATTCAAGCAAAAATATTCAATATTTACTCGTATATTTGGGAATTAGCTTTACGTTATTTTACAATAATCGTTGCTTCACTTCAATAATCAAATAGCAGCATAGCCAATAATATCACAGTATAGTATTTATACATCATTATATTACTAGTGATGTACTTGAGCACAAGGGCGAGCGAGCCAGTGCACAAATGAAACACTTTAAAAGGATCTATCTGTCTATTTCTAAAAGTATGGCTAAGTACGTAGCCGTTATTACCATTACATACTTCAGCTAACATTATACAGAACTACTACATATACCTTACATCAATTTCCCAAGTACTGGCACTTTCTGTAGTATCTAATATAATGTCATTCCGACTATTTGAGTTACCAGTAGCTTTGGACAACAAGTACTCACAGCTACTAAAAAAGGCCAAGTTTTGTATAATTATGTCTGGTAAAAGGGTTTCAATACCATAGTAACCATTCAGCATAACATTTTGCGACTTAAAAAACAAGAAGTTCTAAATAATTACTGCACAGTGTTGAGTATAACAGTAAGTTTTTAAGACCAAAGTGTCTTGTGCCATTCAGGAACGACTTAATACGAAGGGTAAATTTCCTTGAATAATACTGGGTCACTAAACAAAAAGATTCTGTTTATTGGAGGTATGGAAAGGGGTAGACCATGAACCAAACACAATAACTCTGGGGTCAAAGTACAAAATGATATACGTATGTCCACACATATAACTAAACTAGTGGTGTGCTTGAACACAAATGGCGAGTAAACCTAAAGCTACACTATTGTTGTATGATTGTTTTAACTTCTCAAAACTACTATAATATTTATTTGTCTTTAGACATACTTGATTTATACGGTAAATGTATTTCAATGCCATAGTAACCACTTGCAGCAACTGTTTGAATTGAAAAAAAAACAGCAACAACAAAACAATATGCGCTATTTAAACGTTTTCTTTGTAATATTCTTTAGCTAAGTAGTAGCTGTAACTCACAATACTTTCATACAACTGGACATACCTACACAAGACTAACTTTCGTGGTTAGTCTAGTGGACAATAATTTTTTAATTAAATACTGTTGTGTACGGTTTATAACTATGACAAAGAGCACATTGACTTACCACTGCCACAAACTCAAATAGAAATGTAGCTCCAGTAGGTTTTCACGTTTTAACAGCCCCCGCAAAAGAATCAAAACGATATTATAAACATTCAAATTCTAGGGCGATATGGGTAATGATCAATAAACTAGAGGATTCTGTTCAGTGAAGTTTGGGATGGGATTGACCACCGAACTTACACAAAAATGCCAGGGTCAAAGTACAAAAATGGCATATGTACGTCCAAACATATAATATACTAGTGGTATGCTTGAGCACATGTATCGAGCGAGCCTGCCTAGTTAGGTTATATAAAACACATGGTGTGCTTGTGCACAAAAGGCAAGGAGCCTGCCTAGATAGGTTACACAAACTACAGCATTATTAAATGGTGTAGTTTACCTTAGATGCTTACTTCATGGACAAAAGTGAATTCTATTATACAGCAGTTGACCATTCATTATAACAAATACATATAGAATTAGCTACTTTCTTATTTCAGTAATGGTAGATTCTGTACCATCAAATTTAAGCAATTCAGACTATTTGAGTTATCAGTACCTCTTGACAACAGCCTCTCAGCTACAAAAATACGACCAGAGTTATTTGTACAATTTTAGCTGACAAATATGGAATTGCTCACATACTTCAGCTTCCCCCAAGTAGTGCTAGCTTCCATAGCATTAGGCATTCTGACTACCAGTGGCTCTTGACAACCAATAAGTGGCACTTAGTATAGCACCCCTTATAAACACATTAATGTGGTTATAAGGTAGATCTTCATTACTGGATTGAAACAGCTGGGTTTGTGTCAGCCACTTGGTTATTATACTTCCAAAAATGAAAAAAAAAATTGAAATAGTGGGAAAGCTGTCAGCTCAGGCTCAGAGTCAGTAAGTCATCTGGAGAATTATGCTAAATGGTTTCTCGAACTTTTTTTTAGCTGTAGCAGAGCATGTTTTCTCCATTCTTTGAACATTTTTATGGGATGTTCAAGTCACTGAAAGAGTAGCTAGCCATAATAATAGTGAATCCTCTATATTGAGTAATTCAGTATAACAGAAAGAGAAACTGATTCTTTTACTCATTCATTCCATAACATACCAACTTAATATAGTTACGGCAGTCATCATTATTTCACTTATTCCTAATTAGAATAAGAAGAGAATAATAATAATAATTCTAAAATTTTTGAGCATAATCCCACAGGCCCTGATGATAGCATTATCCTATGAATCTTAGCTTACAGTGTCAAAATGTGTGAAATAGACAGTATTACCACACCTTATTTGCCACTAGACCAGCTCTCTGGAAGCGAACAGATTTTATGAACTGGAAGACATCAATTACCCCTTCAGACTTCATCCTCTCCATCTGAGCATTTATTGTGATAAAAGTGCCACTCCTACCTACTCCATCACTACATATTACATGACAAAAATGTTTGTAGATAAGTTAGTTTGATTGTCAAGGTTAATGAATTAATTATAGCCAAATATAATATGTGTCATTACTTACGTATTTTAAAATTTATTTTTATGGTATTTTCTCTATTTCTAACTAACTGTATCAACCACATTTTCTTGATAAAATGTGGTTGAACGTACTTGCACATGACCACAATAGGCTTGTTTCCAGTACTCATCTGCACCTTCTGTACCAGGTTGGCAATCTCCAATATGGCAGAAGTAGAATTGGGTGCAGCATCCTCCTGCCACCTCAAGTAGTGAAACTGAGTAATGGTGGTTCCAGTTGATGTTACAGACATGTGAGGCTGGTTCTCTATAATCTCAAACTTTCTCATTATATAGTCACTAAAGACTTTCTGGTCTTTAAATTTTACTGATAGTTTTCCATAGTCTTCCATCATACCTTTGCCGTTAGGCCAGTAGTGATGACACACTTCCTATAAAACAAGTGTCAATTAACATTTAAAACTCCTTTTATAGTTGTAGTGACACTCTTATTGTATATGTAAATCTATGTATTATATACTGGTGATGTGCTTCACCACAAATGTGTGAGAGCCATTGTGCATAAATAATTCAAACTTAAAACGCTAAAATTTAAACCTTAAATCAGACAGAAATTTGATTACATTTAAAAATAAAAAGGTTACCTTTTTTTGTTCCTATTAGCTTACGAGGAATAAATCAGTCCATTTATTCCTAAATATAGCTACAAGTATGTAGCTAACAAGTATGAACTTCACTTCATATCTGATGTAGGGCCACCCACAGAACTGTTGCAGGGATACCAGGGGGAGGAGCTGGGTGTGCGTGACTGTGCGATGTAATTGTGGTCAGCTGCTACATCATCAGCTACCAAACTGGTTTCACAGTTTTGGAACTAAATATTCAGAACTAACTTTAGGCACACGTGGTATCACTTTGAGCATGCGCATACACCTCTTTCTTTTAATTTCACTATGTGGGTGGATGGCTATAAAATCACCGTAGTCACTCCACCCAGTTTCAGTTGGTCTCTGTCTTTCATTTTATCTGCACCATACCTTATTAGCTAATATCTAATTAACTTTCATTATAACTTCCTTGAATACTTTCGAGGCTAGTTGTGGGAGGTGATAGGATAGCTTTAGGTTGCTGATAGGAGAGCGCCAGACTACCCATAGACCAATTCTGGTGGCAGTGTACCCGGCTGGAACTTGGGATTTACGCGGAGTCTTCAGCTGCTTAGTAGTCTTGCAAGGACTTGGTTCAATACCCCCAACATCTGACTTATTCCAAGTAGCAGTAGGTTCTGCAATGTCTAATTCTCACTATCTAAATGACAATATTTCCAGCACAAAAAGCACTACATTTACTGAAAATTGCCCAGAGTTTCGGAAATTTTCTACGGTAGAGGTTTTTCAATATCATATGAAACTTGTGGCAACTGTTTGACTCAAAAAAAAAAAAAAGCATTTTTATCAAATTTTCTTACAATTTTGAAGATAAAACACCTTCTAACTCCAGTAGGACTACAAAAAATATGGGGAGAAGCCTAAAAAGCTGTGTGAAGGCAACTAAAGTAATTTATTTGTAAATTAAATATTTGATTATTAAAAAAATTTCTTTTGTTTTACTCAGCAGTAATTGTAACACAAGACACTTCTCACACACTTGCTCACAAAATATACCAGCACAAGACTTGACTTTTATGCTTTTCATGATTTGCTATCCTGGATAATATTTATTTGTCTTTAGACATACTTGATTATTAAAGTTCAAATCACCAGTCATAAGTGTCTTTGTTGATCAAACATTTCGGCTGCTATCAGGGAAATAAAAACACTAGAACATCAGAGGAATGGAGTGGTTTATGAGATACCATGTGGGACATGTGAAAAGTTTATGTAGAATGGTCTGGAAGGACACAGGAGTATAGGGTGAAAGAACACCAAAGATCTCTGACCTCTACTGATTGCTTTACACCTCTGCAGTTGCAGAGCATGCAGTTCACAGCAACCACGTAATTGACTCGAAGAAAGCCAAAGTGGTTAATTGCAAGTCATCATGTAAACAGAGATGCATCATACAGTCATGGTATATTGCGAAACGGGGCAAGAATGCTATGAATAAGGACACTGGAATAATTCCTGGGGTGTACACAAGCATCATAGCTTGATGTGTTCCTAGTACTACCAATTATGGTTATAGTTTCACCATAGCTACGTTATCATTTCTAGCCGTTACTATATTATTGTTTCACTGATGATGGCTAGCTGAATAGCAGCCATAATGTTAGTTTAATAGAATCATTATGACTAGTTGTTTGAATTTCAACAGTCAAGTATGGCTACACTATTACACAATGAATGTATGAACAATGCTGTTGCTAGGGCATACAAATGTGACAAACAGTGCACTAACCAAGAAAACTTAATATCACCACTAATTTGAATGGTATCGGCAGCAATTTGATACGTCACAGGCAACCGTATTTGAAGAGGTCAGCAATTAAATTTTTTAAATTGTATGGGTAAAGATCACTAAGCCAGAAGATTTCTTTTAGTGGAGTATGGGACTGGGTCGACCATAAATTTGACGTTCAAAGTACAACAATGATAGATGTATTATTTATAAACAAAAATTAACCCAATTTTCAATTGTGTTATTACTGATAGTTTCTTAATGGCTTTGCTGGTTTACAAATAAAGCAATACCGTTATACTGGCAAACTCTAACATTCAGTAATAAAGAACATGTTTATGATATGAAATCACCAGATGGCTCTATAACTTTGTGGATATTTGTACCACATTACACATTAATCACAAACTACAGATGTTTAATGAATAATATGGAAGCATAACAATAACATGACCAGTGATCATTAAATACTATTATAGAAGCTTCATGTCCCTAATTTTTCTTTCTACAGATGTTATCTTATGATAACTATATAATTGAAAGTTATACATACTCTTAGCTATTGTCCCAAACAGATGACAATCAGTTAACACGCATTGGATCTTTAATAACATTTAAAACTTAAACAGTACATGAAAGATAGCAACATTTTCATTGTGCAATAAATCATGCCTTCCATTTATCAGTGTTATCACTTTTGCTCTGTACATAACATTGTTCTACTGATCAACTATACCTGCTCATTTTCCTCCAATTTACAGAGCATGACAATACATCTACATTGTTGTTCCCATATCATCCTCCAGAAGTCATTGACAGTATGGACGAGTGGTCCTTGAGTAACAATATAGGCTCCTTTCTGACGATAACCCTGGTATTAAAAGATATTATTTGCTATTTAAAAAATAATGTATCAAAGAATGCATACATTTGTAATGTGCTCTATTCATTAATTCATTACTTAATGTTCATATAATATAATCTAACCTCAACAAAGCTTGCATTGATGTAATCAGAACCTGCTCTCAAAATCACTCTAGTATGGTTAACTGAAATAATAATAAAAATGACACATGTTAGAATAACACTCAATTTTATTTGCTGTAGTGCCAGCTAATAATTTAATTGTTAAAAAAGGTATGAAAATAAATAATACCAGTGCGTGTTGAACAGTTGTCCATGATATATATGCTATAACTTCATAATACTATGATAAACCACTTTTGTCAGGTTACTTATGGTGTTTATTGTGACATTAATAAAAAAATGGAAGCAGTGGGGACCATAAAACAGCCAAAAGATTTGGACTTCACGATTGTCTACTAACAATATTAAAATTTATTGTTGAGCGTTTGTCAAAGCAAATCCAATTGCTTAACTACTTACATGGTATTCTGTCACCATAGCGATTCTTCACTATGTTCTCCTCATTCACTGCCACACTGAAGTCTAAACTCATTATCTCATTAGTTACTTGGGTAAGTTTCTATCACATAAAATAATAATTACAAGAACATAATACATCCAAAATAGAGAAAGGCTACCTAATCCATAAGCTTCATATTCATTAAAAATGTTAGGTGTTCATTTGTGACTAAAAATCACTATTGAAATACCTCAAACTGTTTTTGAAAGACAGACACCTCAGACACATCCTCTATTGGTCTACTCAGTCTACCAATGGCAATCCTCATATTAGCAGCAGCTACTTCAGTATCTCCACAAGTCAGCAACTCATCCAGAGCACTGTGGATGAACACATACTGAGCCTATACATTTTAATATATATAATTAGTACATCACATCACCTAAGTAATGAATACCATAAAATAAGTTAACATGACAAATACTTGTGTACATAAATGACATCACGTACATGTATATGTAAGGTTATATATAACCCACTCATTTTATATATTACTTTATTTGGCAATACTGTACGACAACAAATCTTTAAATTAGAATGTTGTGGTCAGTATTTAAAGTGAAATAATTAGAGCACAAATTAAGATACAATATAATATTATAATCATTTTTTTTCATTCTAGTGACAGGCAAATTACTGATGCTTTATTTGTAATGTCTATGTTATCTCTCAATAACTTTTCATTTTGTAAAGTAACTTCTCAGAGTGTGTGAAAATATCACAGTGAAATAAACGATCAGGCAATACAAAACATATATTGAAACTACTAGTTAGTGCAAACCATATGGTTGTCCATAACAAACAATACTTGGTTTTTAAAGCCTTGCACATTTTATATCAGTTTTTTGTGAGAAGCAGATGTTGTATAAAACAACAATAGGGATATAAATAAACAATGATCAGTTGTATTTTCTTTATATATGTAATTCTACTATGCTGCATAAAGTTATGTAATCTAGGACTTCCACAAACAGTTAAAATGTCGGATTTAGTTAATATTGGCTGTAAAGAAACTGAATAAAATGCTAATATATACAAATGTATACATACGGTGTTACAGTTTTTAAAACTTTTTTGTTTCATTCAAACTCATTATTTTGCAAAGTAAAGAGCAATGCTAAAGTTAACCACCATTAATAATAAATGCCGCAATCTTTGCTTTTATGATTTTTTTTGATATCCTAAAATATGAACAAAAAAATAGGAAAAATATCTACAAAGCTTACATTAATGTATGATTTGATCGGTAAAGGTTACTGGTACATAACACATTAAATGGTGTCCTTACAACTTACTAGAGTCTGTACCATCAGTACTCTCTGTTTCCTCAGTCCTGTGACAAACTCAAAAATATTGAGAGAATTTTCTGTCTTAATTCTCTCAAGCATGTAGTCCAGAGTGATAAATGTTCCAGTCCTGCCCACACCAGCACTACAGTGGACCACCATGGTGCATGTGTTGCTATAAGGGTGTGATCTGCGCACACGCCGAATGAAGTTAATCATTGAGATGGCATTGACAGGAACTCCGTGGTCTGGCCAGCCAAGGTAGTGGAACAAGGTCACATCATGAATGGAAGATTCTGTACTGTCAGTCTAGAAACAATGATATTTAATCGTTACAAAGTTATTAGGTAAGCAAGTAATAATCATAGACTTGTTTGTATATAGTATGTGATATACACTTTCCTGGATAATTTTCATTAGAATTGTTATGTTTGTGACAGTATATGTGACAACTCAGGATATTGTACTGGTATCCCATTACCCTCAGCCAGCAAGCTAATAGCTATGGCAACCAGCCTATCTTAACAAGTCCTCCAAACTTTAAAGCTACCTTTTTCTACAAAAACTATTAAACAAAGTCAAAGCGGCTCATAAAAATTTAATATTAGCTCAGGCGACTAGGGACCTAATATGAACTTTCAATATTACAGCAACTTTATAGGCCAAGTTACCATCCCTAGTATGGGCTTCTGCAGTGAAGATATATAGCGTAGAATACACACTTACAATGTCTAGGTAATATAGCAAGATATATCACTCTCAGGATCTCAGTGAAAATACATTAGCCTGCTCATGAAATATCTTGCCATACTCATGTAGATACATACAATCATAATATAGTTTTCTATATAACCATATAATTGCTGTTTGCTAGAAGTTACTAGTTGGCCTATTATGTCAATAAACTAATTATAGTAGTACAACATTTCAACCAAGGTTGTTGGTCTTCTTAAGGTCATAAATAGCATTATGTTTGTAGTCCAACTAGTAAAAGCTAGCAAATAGAATTATCTAAACTGCATCATTATGCCTCTCAAGAATTACTTGTAATTGCTAATGCTTCAAATTCTTCTCCAATAATTTAACCCTTTCGTTCCCAATCCCGCTTTAAAGCGGGTGAAGACCGGTTGGCTTCTCCGAATTTTTTAAAATAGTTACATTATAGCTAGAACCTTCAGATTGCATAGACAGGTGCCCAATGCATTGGAGAAGCATCTAAAAAAGCTTTCAGCCAGGACTGCTTCGACAGTACCTCACAGCAGTTGCGTTTATTTCTTCCTCGGCAAAAAAAAAAAAACATCGGTTCTCCGTCGAATTTTAAAAAAAGTTACCTTCTTCACAGCAGCTTCATTTATGGATCCAGTCATCTCCAGAGCTTTGTAGAAGCAGCAAAAAATTGCTTGAGCTCAGTAGTCTTCCATAACACATTGAAACAACCGCTTCTTTGCCGACCAAGACTTTGCGGTTTGACTTATTGTCTTCTCGTTCAACTGGGGACCTCCCTATTACGTACAGTCTTAGGTAATGCTTATTACATCACAGGATAAAAGTGAGCGTGTCGTGTGACCCCGGTAACTATGCAAAAAAAAATTTTTTTCAAAGTCATTTTTTGGAAGATGGCGTCTAGAAATTACAATGCGGTGCAAGTTTTAGACTTGCTTGATGCTGACTCTAGCGACTCAGGATAAAGCGGAGAGAAGGGAGACGACATCTAGGGCTATAGGAGGCCCTGTATCAGGGTTGGTGGACCAGACCCCGTCAACTCTGATACTGAAAATGGGAGTCAAGAAGATGATCGAGGTAAGCTTGTCTTTCTCTTGTCTTTCTCTTGAAAAATAGCAAGCTTCTGTTGTGGAAAGGACTTATTTATAGCTATATTGAGATAGAGTAAGCTGTTTAGCTATAATATATATATATTTCATTGAGTTTTGAGATTTGAAAGTGGCTTGTGGTTTTTTGAACAAATTCAAATTTTCAAAAAAATTAAAATTTTTTTTTACCACATATACTACTAGGACCAGATGTGAATGCAGTCACCGACCCCGATTACGCAGATGAGGCGACAGGAGCAGAGTCTTCCAGTGATGAAGGAGAGGATACCGGACCTGAGTCTTCCAATGATGAAACACGAATAGGCAGCAGGTTCCAGTGATGAAGAAGAGGAAGTGGCTCCTCCTGCTCCGAGTTCTGGACGTCCTCGCGGTCGGAGAAGGCGGGAATCGAAGAACAAGAGTCGGGTGGATGAGGTAGGGGGAGAGTGGAAGAAAGATGACAACACACCCATTGATATTCCATAATCTTTTGTGTGAGGACCACAGACTTTGATATTTGTGGCTGCTCCCCCCCCCCCCCTGAACATCCCAAAAGTTGTAATATGTATTGTTATTGTCGTTGTCGTTGTCTGTGTTTTTGTGGTGTTGTAGTGGAGCTTCACACTCGATGTATATGTGTGTGCGTGGAGTTGAAATGTTATTCTGGCGCTTCCAGATCTAACCGGGGAGGGAACGAACTCGGGGGGGGAGGGGGGGGAGGGAGGGGGGGTCTTTTCCAATCGGGGCTACTATGCCCATGTAAGTTGAATTTCATGTATGTGTGTGTGTGTACACCAGTCAATTTATATTATACATTTATTTTTATGATCTGTATTCACCTGTATCTTCTTTTTTCTAGTGTGTGTGTGTGTGTATGTGTGTGTGTGCATTTGTGGAATGAGAGAGAGCATCTGTGGACAAACAGTATGTGGCACTTCCGTATACAACCGGGGAGGGAACTCTGGATCTTTTTGGATCGTGACTACTATGCCCATGTAAGTTGAATTTCATGTGTGTGTGTGTGTACACCAGTCAATTTATGTATAATAAATTATACATTTATTTTTATGATCTGTATTCACCTGTAGCTTCTTTTTTCTTGTGTGTGTGTGTGTGTGTGTATGTGTGTGCGTGCATTTGTGGAAAGAGAGAGAGCAACCATGAACAAACAGTATGTGGCACTTCCGGATCCAACCTGAGAGAGAACGAACTCGGTGGTCTTTTTCAGTCTGTGACATCATCCATGCCGGGTAAGTTGAATTTCATTTCAACTTACTGATATTTGGGTGTCCAGCTAGGGCTGGGGGGGGGGGGGGGTTATGGTACAAGAATGTCAGTGAAAAGTAATGACGGGGGAGGGGGGGTTATGGTACAAGAATGTCAGTGAAAAGTAATGACGGGGGAGGGGGGGGGTTATGGTACAAGAATGTCAGTGAAGAATGTCAGCGAAAAGTAAGAGCGGGGGAGGGGGGGGTTATGGTACAAGAATGTCAGTGAAATAATGCGGGGAGGGGGGGGGGGTTTATGGTACAAGAATGTCAGTGGTGAAAAGTACGACGGGGGAGGGGGGTGGGGGTTATTGGTACAAGATGTCAGTGAAAATTACTGACGGGTGGAGGGGGGGGGGGGGTTATGGTACAAGAAGTGTAATGACGGGGGAGGGGGGGTTATGGTACAAGAATGTCCGTGAAAAGTAATGACGGGGGAGGGGGGGGGTTATGGTACAAGAATGTCAGTGAAAAGTAATGACGGGGGAGGGGGGGGGCAATTCAGCGAGGCCAGCTGTTATGTTACAAATATCATTGTTGTCTTGTGTTTTTTTGGTATTGTATGGAGGTTCCGGATCCTATGGGAGGGATCGTTCAGTCTGTGCCACCATCCATGCCGGGTAAGTTGAATTCCACGTGTGTGCTTGTACTGCTTTTCATTTTCAAATTACACTTTCTCAATACAACGATTGTTTCTCTCATGTACAGTGTGGAGTATACATACCAGGGTTCATACAGTGGGAGGCTAGCGCTGGGTTCCCCCCTAAATTTTGGGAGTTGAATAGAAATGAACATTTAGGAAGCATTTATTTTTAGTCTGATATTGTATCCCATTATGTTCCTATCATAACTGAGCCATTTAGTGCATAGGACCGAACACTGATCATCAGTGTGAAGTATAGACTCGTATGCAAAGATGTGCATCAAAGTAGTGTAGGTTCCAAAAAATGGGTGTGGCGAAGTACACTCGGAGCCCCACCCCAAACAAAAATCCTGTATGAAATCGCATACAATACATCATAAAGTTGCAATTATATAGGATCATGAATAATTTGTTGTTTGTATTACAAATATCTTTGTTGTTTGTGTTTTTGTGTATATGAAATTGTTTTGTAGTGGAGCTCGACGTCCGATGGCATACGTTCCTTGTGGACACTCATAGATGTCTCCTACATGATCACAATCAGCACCACACACAACAAACAATATTATTTCTATTTTATTTTATTTTTTTATTGATGGGAAAAGTGGATTTTTTGGGGGAAAACAATTTTTTTTTTTTGAAATATTAGTAGATGGCTTAAATATTATTCAATTTTCTCAATCAAAAAATGAGGGGAATCCCAAACTCTTGGTCTATTTAGTGATATATGGTTGCTATGGGGTTTTCCCAGCCAGCATCGCGTTAAAAAAATAAAACGGTAATGCACTATTCCGCGGTGGAAGATTAGATTTTTCCGCGCGCGTCCAAACAATTTGGGAACGAGAGGGTTAAAGTATAGCACTGAAATTTGTTTACATGAATAAAAACAAAAGAGAGTTCATAAAAATGTTCAATAGTAAAAACTAACATGTGCTCACAATAAGGTATGCAATGCCATTGTTCTGTATAGACATAGTGACTCATCTTGAAGTCCACATTATATTCCAATTATTATATAATAGTCTTAAAACAGTATTATTAGATTGTGATTTTAAGTAATAATTATACATAATATGAGTACTTGCCTGCTTTAACGTCATTTTTTTAACAACAAACTCAGGAAATTGAGATGAAGACTTCAATTCTACAGCAAATGAACTTTTAGGTGATGGTATAAATGCATCAGATGCACTCTTGGGCCAATATTGCTCACATTTTTTCTGTTTTATAGTTACAACAACACAATATTATTTAATAATATCTACCAAAGAAATTATACTATGTTTTACTACCTTTCCTTCAAATACTTTAGTGAGCATGACAATAGTAGGAGACTTTTGTTCCCAAATCATACGCCAGAAATCATCCAATGAATTAGCCATTGGACCTATTATAAGTAGCTGTATTTTACTACTAGACTTAATAGGAGCATTAATGCATTAAAATACATAATTAAATCAGTTCTATTTTAAGAGACATGAAGATCAACTAAAATATTAATTTAATGTAATTTTCAGTGAAAGAATTTAACATTCAGCATTTATTATGATAATATAATCAATTACATTCTATCACTGGTAACTATACTATCATATGCTTATAAAGAGCCAATTACATAAAACATGATATTAATAACAATGTTGAAGCAGCTATGTATAATATAAAAACATAGTATCACAATTAAATACTTCTTAATTGTTGAGTAATAATATAATATATATATAATATATTATAATATAATATATGACATAACAATGTTATGAGATTAGTCCATGCATTCCCAATAGTACACTAAAATGTTCTATTTCATGAATTAAGTGCATCACACTTTCCCGAATCATATTATTAAGTTTTACCTTGAGCTGCTATGTACACTTTACTTCTACAAAAACCCTATAATTTATTAAATATAATAAATTATAATCATATCTAATTATTGAATATTATACTATATGTTATTTGTGATACAGTACTTACATCTACATAGCTGGCATTGATATAGTCTGAGTGTTCCACATCCGATATTTCACTTAATTTCACACGATTGAAATCATCTAATTATGTATGTATGAATATATACATATATAATATAATGAAATGTATTCAGCACACCTAAGATAATAAATTATAATGGCTTGCCACTGCTAGTGTGCTATTGCTTGCCGTGGTCATGAATATATCAACAAATAAGTAAATTTAATTTCAGCAATTATATATCTCATTCATTACTTACGGCTATGCATATACATATTATATATATATATATATATATATATATGTTGAGAGAGAGAAGATACAGGGAAAGCATTATTCATTCAAAAAGGTGACTCAGAAAAACTAAAATTAAATTTAAAATGTAGTATATTCATTATAAAGAGCATAGTATACAATGATCATAATGTAATATTTTACACTTACAATACTATAAGTACATACATGGATAGATGTTACCAAATCGGTTTCTTGCTCGATTCTCAGGAATGACAGCTGTACTGAATTCAAACTGTGGTGCTTTGTCTATAGACTAAATTAATACATTAATTAATTAAATCATAATTTTAATGACAATGATAAATGACATATTCTCACTGTATATTCCTGTTCAAACAACTTGTCTCGATCTGAATGCAATCGTGAAACATGAGCACTGAACTCGTCTAGTGGGATATGTTTTGAGCAATCTTGAAGTAATACAAACTTAAATCATATAATATGAAATACATATTCAGCACTATGTATACCTATAAATGAAGTATTCTCATCAACCTGTTCCTCATTGTGCTCCATATTGGCATCTAACTCAATGCAAGGTGTCTGAACACTTCTTAATGGTGAATTCATTTCAAGAGACTTTTCTTCTTCTTTAGAGTGCAAAATTAAAGTATTTTTGGGAGAGAACGAATATTTTTGGAACCTCCTAAAAAATAAAACATTTATAGTACTTGTTATAACTAAACATTTCTAATTACCTAATTAAAAATAGAATTCCAATTACAATTGTCGTTGCAATCAACATTAAAATGGTAATTGTTACTGTGATACTAATAGTTACAGCTGGACTATCATCAGGTGTAGGACTATCATCAGGTGTAGGACTATCATCAGGTGTATCTACAGAGAAGCAATAAGATGATTCATTCGTTATCAGAAACAATCATAATAGATTACAGTATTAAGTTACTATATGAAGGTTAAGAGTCCAGTGTGAGCAATTATAGGATTTCTTATTTTAAAATCATTCAGTGATGTATATTAAATAAATTAAAGTGTACATAATTGTTTTTTTTAGAATTAAGTCATTATTGTAAACTCACTCTTTTGCAAAGTGTTGATCTGTAATTCAATAGTGCTTATCTTGGTTACATTGGTTGGCAACAAATTAATTACTTTACATTTAAATATTGTTCCCAGATCCTGTCTGTGAAGTGTGTCTATATGTAACAATAGTTCATTGTATTGTATTTCCTCAGTTGTATATGAAACATTGGAATTCACTGTAAACCATTGCATTGAGACTATTGTGAAGTTACTATAACAAATCACAGTAGCAGAAGATCCAACATCATAAACATGTTTATTTCCTGAGAGTCCTACAGCTATTATTAGTCAATATTATATGAAATACTACAACCTACAATTTATTTTTAACTTACATATATACTCACAACTTTGATTCGATGAACTGCCTCTGCTATTGCTAACAGTGCAGCTGAAGATCCCAGTGTAATCTGATAGTGTATTACTAGATATGTATAGAAGGTTGTGGTAAGTGGCACTGACAGTATCCACTATTATTTTACTCTGTGAGTAAAATCCTCCACTTCTATTCCAAATTAGATTAGTGACAGGACCTCCAGTAGATATACAAGTCACAACACCAGTTGTAGTGTTGTATGAGACCAGATTTACTCTTGGTGAGCCTTTTTTAATAATAATAAAAATAAATCATGATGTTTCATATAATCTGAAGATTTTCCAATTAATATGTAACTTATACTGGTCCAATTGTTAGCTACAAAATCACAAATTTTCTTGCAGAATCTAGTGAGAACTATTCAGAATCACACCTGCTCTCACCTGGTTATGACTGAATTTAATGCTATTCTAAATTATTCAAGTAAAAAAATGCAACATTCCATCAAACCATATCAAATTAGGTTAAGATTTACTAGAAATTCAAAAGAGAACTTAAATTATTATAATACTCCATGCACATTTTAGCATACCTTTATTATGACTATAAATTCCAAAATATAATATCTGGCTAATGTCATTTTTGTTAGGAATACTACATGTATATACTCCAGAAGGTTCGAGTGCATTACTTCCACGATGTAATATTACTGCTTGCTTATTTCTACTTCTAGAAAACATACTAGAATTAGCATCAACTTTACTTATAACATTTGAACCATCTGGGAGACTATAGCGTCCAAATGATCTGTTTTTAGGATTGTCAATTCTTCTACAGCAGTCAATCCTGTCAGTGTAACAGATGAGGAAATTCTCTGTTTCACCAATAGCTGTTAAATTAACCACACTATTGTTCATGTAAGTTGTTTTATTTATATATCCATAACCTGAAGCCACATGAAAATGCTTTGTAAATGTTTATAAATTGTATTAATAATATACTTTAGTATACCTAGTTTATATATAGACTATGTGAAACTCAATGACATACTAAAAAAATATGAACTCTTCTTAAAAATGTTTAATTGTAAATAATATTTTTACTCAATTAATAACAGAAATAATTCATATCCTTAGATTAGCAATAGAGTCTATATTTTTACATTAAAATGGGGTAACAATATTCAGCGATGACAACCCACAGTGCGAACATTTAACTTACTGGAAAATCCTAAAGTTGATGCCATTAAACTAACACTTGGACCAGACCCTATTGTATTTACATATGTCACACTAAACATGTAGGATGACACTGGATTTAATTCAGCAGTAGTAAATATTGTGTTACAGATGTTCACATTAGTTGTTTCCAATACTTGAGTTGATCCTGTCTCATAATATCTAACATTATAGTATCTGTCTGGTCCATTACGAGAGAGACAAGATTCTCTATTCCATGAGACAGTTATGTGTGTAGCATTAACAGAATGCAGCATAAGATGAGGAGCTTCATTGGGAACTAGAATTAATATATTAATTTTAATTAATATTATAATTACAATCATTCACGTTACCATCTGATGGAGTAATTAGAGTAAGTGTAGCAGCTTCAGAAGTACCAGCAGTGTTTGTAGCAGTGATAGTAAATTTATATTCTATGTCTTCTTCCAGACCAGATATAGTGATAGTTTTCATAGCTGTAGTTTGACTTCCTGATGAAGCTGATGGGCATCCACCAATTCGTTTATAACTAGTAGTATACAGATTAACAATATCTGTGGGAGATGATGTCCACATTAGATATACCTTAGTCTTTTCAATAAATGAATACATAATGATGTTTGGAATAGAAGGAGTGATATCTAAAACATAAAAAACTATGTCTTAAAAATATTAAATTTTATTTCTAACCCAATAATTTTGATACTAATAAAGAAGTAATAATCAAACATGATTCTTCGACTAATCTAAATGTGCAGATAAAAGTAATGCATTCTTCAATACCAAAAATAACTACTTTAGTATATGCTGAGCTAATACTTACATCTAACCACAATAGTATATGCAGAACTGCTTGCATTAACTTCATTTGTCAAATACGATGATATAGCATGAAGTTGACATCTGTATGTCATATTATTCTCAGACACTTGTAAAGGACTAAGATTAAGTACTCTATCAGTCTGTGACAATCTTACTCCATTTCTTGTCCACTGATATGAAATGTTTCTTAATTCCAGATTACTGGGAGCATCATAGTTACATGTCAGTGAATAGTTTCTGAGAGCAACTAATGAACCACTTGGTTCAATAGTGACATTTATTACTGGTCCTATAATGTAAAAACCGAGTCAAAGGAAAGAAATGTATTAGTGTAACATACTTGCAACAGTGAGTTTAATTGTGATGCATTGACTGGATGCAAAGATGGAGGCCTGACATGTGTAAAATCCAGCATCAGATTCCTTGACTCTTCCTGTTATGGTATTAGAATTCTGTTGACCTGTGAAGAATTCAGTTGAACCAGAAGCTGTTGTAGTCCACATGAACATTGGAGTTAAAGATCCAGACACAATGGCAGAGCAAGTGAAGGAGACATTATAACCAGCAGGAACAGGTGGTTTATCACCCATGATAAAAACTTCAGTGACTGAATATAAAGTGCAAAAACAATAAAAATGTTAATTCACTGATTGTATATTAAAATGGAATTTATTCATTATCACATTAATTTGTTGATCACATTAATTTTGTGTATGTTGTAAAAATTCATTTAGACCATTCTCAAAGCTTTCCAATCTAGTAAAAATATATTACTAAACATTTAGACATTTATGTTAGAGTCACTTGGTAGCAAATGTTTAAACCATATACCTAACTTTCTCCCATGAAAATATTTATTTAGATATTAATTGGTGCAGTCAATTAACTACAGTAGTCATGTTAAATACTTGTCTACACAAGCACAATTTGTATGATAGCCATTTTCATGCCATCTAACATAATATAAGTTTAACAATTTTTCAAGAAATCTTGAAATACTTCTAATTTAAAAATTAAATCCTTTATACTCTCATAATATACAATGCTGAAATCTGAGTATCTTGTAATGTTTTAAATGTATTTTGGAAAATTTTGTATTATATTAATGTTAATAAAAAAAATTGGCTTGTTTAATCCAAACATAGGAATTATTTTTATATTATTACTTACCAACGGAAACTTCTAATAATTTTGTGATAATTTTAATCAAACTTCCCACCATTACTCTGCAGGTATAATTTCCACTATCTGAAGTAGTCAGAGACACAATAGTATATGTAAGAGAATTATCTGTTGCAGTATTATTTAATTCCTGACCATTTTTTAACCAGTATATCCTTGAGACAGGGCCTCCTAATCTTACAGATGGTGAGCATGTAAATGAGTAAGTTTGATTAAGGCCATTTATTCCAGAATGGGTAATTCTAATATTCAATACAGTAGACACTAAGAAAATTTAATATAGCATTACATATCAAATACATTATATAATAATATCAACGTACATACTAGCATAAGAATGACTTGAATTCTAATATCATCAGCTATGTTGTGAGCAAAATGTCTTTCGACTGATTAAAGGATACAAGTTTAAATAAAATATCATATGTAAGCAATGCGTTTGAGCAGATTTATGACAATCTTAAGTGCAAATTAATAAATCAATAAGTATCTCAGGTTGCATATCAACATACTGAAATATGTAACAGTTCTAACTTGCATTCTACCATAAAAAAAGCTTTGCTAATAATACTGCTATAACAGTCAAAAACATTATTGTCAAAGCTATCTTTTTTAAACTTGTTAAGAAGCTAACTGGTCCAAGATAATTAATTACCTAAGTCTATGCACAGTGTTTGTGTGACATTCATGGAATCTGGTATCTCACAGCAGAATTCTCCAGTAGGTGGATTAGTGGCAGAACTTCTGCGACTGAGATAAACCATTTGACTATCATCTCTACTTCTGAAATAATCTATTCCACTGTTAGCACGATTCCAAATTATTGTTCCATTGTCATAAGTCCAGTGGCCAAATCTATTAGGTTGTGTACTACAACAAGGACTCCTGTCTGTCCTACATGCTAATACTTCATTAGTATTACTGGAATCTTGAGTTCGTAGTTCTCCAATATCTTGCACAGAAATCACTCTACTATCACTTGGATAGATATCAGGTTTGAAATCGACAAACTCTATGCCTGCAGAACCTGGCAAAAGCAAGTGCACTTTATACAGCTATGTTGTATTATATAGCAGTAGTAATAATATGAACATTATTACCTTGCATCATTACTACTAATGTAAGTAACAAAACTACAGCTGATTGTATATTGTGTAAAAGCAAGACACAAGTAGTGTTGTAATTCTATAAATTGTTAGAATTAGTACAAAATTTATGAATTTAATCTTCACAATTAGATTCTCCTAGCTCTGCAAGGTATTAGCCATGATAATGTTTCAATTTGAAAAGAAAATGAAACATAATGTAAAGCTAAGCCAGTTTCCATATCAAATACATAAATAATCCTTTTCAATCTTGTAACTGAAGGTAACAATATTCGAGTAAAACCTCCTATTTTAAGTTATACAGCTGCTACTGAACTATTAAGAAAAAGATAGCTAGAAAAGTTTTAGCGAACTGGTAGCTAGATATGGAATTAATGTAACATACCAAGGTATCCCTCAACAACAAAAACTAAAACTGGTAAGAAGCTGGAGAAATACATGGCTTTCTTGTCTTCTAGGCTTTCGAGAAATCCCTCAATTCTTTACTTTATAGTTTTATAGATGTGGGGAAGACAAGTACAAACGATGGGAAATATACGCGCAGGAAAAAGGAAGTGGTAACATACTACAGTCCCGCAGTTCTTATCAAAAAACTCATTTCATTGGTTAATCAAATCATGTGACCAATTATAGCGCCGCGCGTGACCAATTATAGCGCCGCGCAAGGGCTAGGGCTAGGGCTAGGGGACCAATCAGAAGAATTCTTTGATAAGAACTGCGGGATGGCTCGTAACATAGTCTCGCGTAGCCTGACCCTTTACCAATCGCCACGCGGTAAAAAGGTCTGGTAGACTGACATTGAGCAGTTTGTTCAGTTCCCCTAGCTAATTGGGGAGACCAAATATAATAGGTGACAGCAATATCTTGCTACGTAAGACAGCTCAAACTTTAGCGCGCGTACTGTGTTTCGTGTACAACTCTCCAACAGCCCTGGCAAAGCTCTTCCTTAAGATTATGACATTATTAGCTAAGTCTAAGCAGCGACATGGATAATAATAATAATAATAATAATAATTTTTCAATAGTTGTACAGAGTAAAATAAGGATGACATAAAATATATGTACTCTTCTACCTTACTTACAATACTCAGAGTTTTCTGTGAATAGAGTTAATGGAAATGAAAGAAGTTTCAAACAGTAAACAGTTGGATTCCTTTCCCTGAGGAATGGTGAAAGTAAACTAATCCTTCTTCTACACTAGATTGAGAATCCATGATAGAGGCAATAGTGCTACCAGTGCTGAAATGGTGATGTATGTGGATGTCAGATTCCCACAAAGGACTACAAGGCTCTTTGAATATCTTGACATAGCTATAAAATTCAGCAAACTTATTTGAGTTATATATGGCTCAACATAATTGAGCATGATCAATGATTAAGTTATCTCAAGAATCTCAAAGCAATACCATAGTCCCTAATATTAGAAGAAGTAAATTACATGTAATTATTTTTACATTTCCAGTCAAATAACTAACTTTAATAGTATTGTGGAATTGGCTACAATAAAATGCAATGTTACAATTTATCTGCCTTGTTGTGTGGTCACAATCTCCTCAATTAAATAAATAATGCTATATTTTTTTATATGTGTATGCTTGTTGATTTCAAACAATATTTCAAATAGCTAGTTGCAGCTATCTTATCAGTAGAAATCCCAGAATTTTTTTAGAATTTTTTTGCAAAAGTTGAAACTAAATTTTAATTTTAAAATTCAAATGACAGCATCAGTTTATTAAACACATTTTCATTGTACAACTTTGATATTATGTGTCAAAATTAATATACATAGCTAGTTAAAAAAAATATGTAAAAGGGTATTTCTATTTAAATAAAACATTTTATTTATAAAGTCTAGAATCCCTATTTAGATAAAATAAGACTTAGGCCATTTTATCAAATACATATTAAGAAGATTTTGACTTGGTAGTATTACTATGGATTTAATAAATCTATAGAATACTGCATGTCCTGGTGCAACTTGTAGCTAATTGTATATTAATGTGATAATGTGTAGGTGTAATCATCTCATTCCATGAGCCATACTATCTGAGAATCTTGTAATATACAAAATACTCAACACATGGGAGAAATGGTCAGTGTGAGGTGCATTTAAAATTCTTGGCATTAATCTCAATTCATTGTTATATAGAAACTGCCTTATAATGAATTAAGACTGTAACAAATGCTTCACTATACCACTTTGAACATGTTTTCAATTAATATTAAAGGAACTAGAGTAATAAATAGTACATTGCAATAATAGATTTACTTGATTCTATAGCTACGTCAAAAATGAGAGATGGATCCGTAGCATTTTTTTTATTTTAAACTTATTTACTGGCTATACTCCTTTACCTATAAAAGTAAAGCTATTGCCAAAAGATAAATAACGAATTTATTTATAAGAATTGTTTATAATGTAACTCATCTTATACTTATTTTCTTCTGTTACAGGCATCATCAGTTATAATAACTTGTGTTTTGGTTTACAGCAAACATCTCAATAGTGGAACTGTCAATATATCTTCTAAAAATCATAACTTGTTCCCTGTATTTTTTACAGTGATATTTTATATCATCTGAAAGCTCGTTTTTTACTCTTGAAAGTGAACTACTAATTGGTTTTTAAAATTGTTTTGGTTAAGTTATTCACGTTTTTTTTCTAATTTTCATCAAAAAGCGCCATTATTTTATACAAAAAAAATTAAGTTAAATAAAAAAAATATTTAGAAAAACTGATAGTTCACTTTGTAAATAAGATATCAAAGAATGCATCTTAATGTTAAAGTAGTAGATGTTTAGTTTCACAGGGGTGGGTAAGGGTTTTCTTGCGTTGCCGCCTTAGAATTTTGGTGGGTGTAGTTTTATACCCATATTATTTTAGCTCATTTCAAAGAGTTTCAGATGGGCTATATTTGGAGTCTCAAAGTAAAAAAATATAGCTACATGCATGGTAAAGTTATGACAAAAAATTTAAAACCACCCATTGTATGGTGAAGGCCCGCCCCCCTTGTAATGTAGCATTGGTATACACATTGGCATATGGATATTAACAGTTATGGCATCCTTGCTGGCAATATAACTTAATTATTGGCACTAGCCTAGAGCAACCAATGTACCTAACCAGTCCCCAAATAATTGAAACTGAAAATATTAAATTGTAAAGTAATTTGTTTCATGAATACAAAAATATTTTTTATTTACACAGATGCTATCATGATAGTTAAGAAATTAACTGAGCTTGTTGTAGAAATTTTAAACAGAGTGAAGAGAATATCTCTATTTGATAAAACTTTGTATTTAATGCAATAACTTAAAAAAAATAGAACGGTTTACTTTTTGCTCTTTATGTCCTATTGTCTACAAATACAATTCACTAGATAACCAAATAGTGAAATTAGATAAACAAGCTAAAAATTCTGGCTACTTATTTTTTTGTTCCTTTTGCTTATTGCTAGCATTTTGTAAAATACGTTAGCTAAATAAGTTATAAATATTGTGTACCTTATGCATACAATTTTTGCAGTACTGATTTTCAAAAAAAATTACATTATTTTTACTAAAATAAAAAGAGGTTGAGCTAATTGATTCCAGCAAGTTAAGAAATTTCATGACAATTTATCTACTAGCAATGCAGTGGCTAAATGTGCAGTACAACAGTAGTCAAGAATTTTTGTCATGATCCAGAAAGACGTTCTTATAAGATCATGTTTATATTAATATAAACAATACTTATGTTTTTTCATGTCCATTGAATACTATCAATCCTTACAAACATTAGGCGCAGTGTGTAATTACTGTTTGTTTGTTTTTTCAGTGAACATTCACGGTACAGCAAATTATACTGAATATTAATTTGTTAAATCCAAAAATTTCACATTTCTTTTCTGCTGAATCTTCAAGTCATTCCTAGTACTAACTATAGCTACTTTAGAGCCTCCAAAAATTCAAGCACAATTCATCCAGATCATTATATGGATACAAAACATACTGAAACCACATGCACACGTATAGATAAAATCTTTACTACTTCTACGTGTGTACCAGCAATTCAAGAACTGGAAAATGTATAATGACTGCTCAAAGTGAGAGAAAAGAATATATATGAGTGTGTATATATGGCTATTCTATTAAGTCATAATATAGAGTCAAAGATATTTCCTTTCTATACCAGTATTTAATGTTTCAATAATGAAAACTGCAGTACTAGTCTCTGTAGTGCCAGTGGGCAATCGATTGATAACTTCACAAGTAAACTTTGTGCCATGAGTGTCTTTAGAAATTCCATCGGATACTTTTAATTGTATCTCATTAATTCTAGTCTGATTAATTGAAAATGAAACTTTTGAAGACTGTACTAACCATCGCATAGAGACCACTGTTAAATTTGTATAACATATTACACTAGCTTGTGATCCTACTCCGTAAATAGATTTATTTCCCTTCAGCCCAACTGCTAAAATTGAGTACTGAGCAAAATAATAGCAATGTATATAAAATAGACATACAATATCCTTACATTTAAATTCAACTGCCTGAAATGCACTGCCTCTGCTATTACTAACAGTGCAGGTGAAGATCCCAGTGTAATCTGATAGTGTATTACTAGATATGTATTGAAGGTTGTGGTAAGTGGCACTGACAGTATCCACTATTATTTTACTCTGTGAGTAAGATTCTCCTCTTCTATTCCAAGTTAGATTAGTGACAGGACCTCCAGTTGATATACAAGTCAGAATGCCAGTTGCGATGTTGTATGAGATAGCATGTAATTTTAATGAGCCTGTTATACAATATTCACGATAAAAATAGCAAAAACATGTCATATCTGGTGTGCAGCAATCTGGCAAAAATGTTAAGCTGTAGTAATAATTAAGTCTAAATTTCAAATTTTTATTTGCTAATGTAATCATATTATCTTAATCAAGCAAGCTACAAAAGTCATTTCACTAATGAGCTTGTGTTTCAAACTTAAAACAATAACTCTATTGGTTCTAATTGTTTATGTATTTAGTTTTTCCTACAGTTGAAGAACAAGAGAAAAAATATATCAATTCTCAGTCTAAACAACTATATCAAAGCTATTAAACTTTTTTTAAAATTAAGATGGAATACATTGTCCTAATTCAAATTCATAAACAGTTTTTGTACATACCTTTGTAACGGTCATAAATTCCAAAATATATTTTCCGGTTTGTACCATGTACATCAGGAATATTACAAGTGTATATTCCAGAAGGTCCGAGTGCATTACTTTCACGATGTAGTACTACTGCTTGCTTACTTCTGCTGCTAGAATAAATACTAGAATTAGCATTGATGTTACTGTTAACTGCTGACCCATCTGGAAGTTTAATACTTCCAAATGATCTATTCTCGGCATTGTCAATACTTCTGCAGCAATCAACTAAGTCAGTGTAACAGACGAGAAAAGTGTTAGTGGCACCAATAGCTGTTACATTTATAACACTATTGTTCATAAAAGCTGTTTGATTTAAATAGACATTATCTGAAATTCACATAAAAGATTTTTATATTGCAGTCATCAGTACTGACATAACCCAGTATTATTACCCGGTCAGCAATTTTCTGACTATTACAATTACACAAAAGCCAGTAAGAAATACAGTGTATACTTAATGAAATAAATACTATAATAACATTTCTAATTATAAGACTAAATATTACTGCCTCACTTACAAGCAAATCCCAGAGTTGAAAAAGTCAAATTATTATTTGGACCAGATCCTATTGTATTTATATATGCTACATGAATGGTGTAGGAAGTCACTGGATTTAGAGAAACCGCAATAAATATTGTGTTATTAATATCCGCAGTAGTTGTTTCCACTAGTTGAGTAGATCCTGTCTCATAATATCTAACTGTGTAATATCTGTCTGGTCCATTACGTGAGAGACAAGATTCTCTGTTCCACGAGACTGTGAAACTAGTGGCATTAGTTGAATGCAACATAAGATGAGGAGCTTCATTCGGAACTAAAATAAGACAATAAGGTTTTCTAAACTTTATTGATAAAATTATTTGCATTACCATCTGGTAGAGTTGTAAGAGTATGTTCAGCAGCAGGAGAATTACCAACACTATTTGTAGCTGTGATACTAAATACATATTCCATGCTTTCTTCCAGACCAGTTCTAGTGATAGTAGTATTCAGTGTGGTATTTCTGTTTCCTTGAGGAGCTGATGGACACCCTCCGATTCTTATATAACTGATAGTGTACATATTTACAATGTCTGTAGGAGATGATGTCCAGGTTAGAGTGACTTGAGTCTTTTGAATTAATGAATGCATAAAATTGATTGGAGTTACAGGAACTACATCTAAATCATAGTTATAAGTTACTGGCATAATTAAAGTAAATTTGACAGTGAATTAAGGATTACATTGCTCTTCAAATTGGCTTCAAGAGCTGATGGGTATAGTCTGGTAACTTTAAAAAAGTAATAGTGGCAAAATAACTATGTAACATATATTACGGAAATCTACAAACTTTCAAAAATGGCTAATTCAGTTCAATTAGCTATAACTTACATGTAACATTAATAGAATGCCTTATGTGTTAAAATTACGATACCCCCATAATTTCTAATTAGTCGGTAGTTGCAAATTTCTTTTGATTCAAAGCCACCAATACTGAGACTAAAATTAATATAGAGGAATCCAAATAAATTAATTCACTAATGTTTTCCAAGTACTTCCTCAATTATCGTTTAATGATTACTTATGCATGAGTATTAGTATGAAATGAAAGGTCCATGGTTGAACTGAAAAATAAAAAAAACATTATGTAGTAGTACAACTAGTATAATATACTCATTATAACTTAGCTACTTAGTAATTTTTTTAAACATACCTCTAGAAATTTCAAATGATTTTGTAAGAATTTTACTCAAATTACCTACATCTACTCTACAAGTGTAATCTCCATTATGTCCAACAGTCAGAGATGTAATTGTGTACGTAAGAGATGTATCTTTTGTAGTACGATTTAATTCCTGATCATCTTTATACAAATCAATCCTTGAAACATTGTCTCCTGATGTTACTGATGGAATACATATAATTGAGTACATTTGCCCAAGGCCATTAGTTCCATGAGTCATTATTGTAATGTTCAATGTAGTATTAACTATATAAGTATAGTTGAATTTTAAATATAGTAAAGAATTTTAAATGTTTTACTATAAGATTCCTAAATTTGTCAAAAAAATAATCTGTGAGGTTAATAAATACATACATAAATTAGTTTAATGATTACTAATATAAACATTTACCTAGTTCTATGCAAGCAAGTTGTGTTACATTCTTGTAATATTGTATTACACAGCAAAATTCTCCAGTAGGTGGATTAGTGGCAGAACTTCTGAGACTGAGATAAATCATTTGATTGTCATCTCTACTTCTGAAATAATCTATTCCACTACTTCCACGAGTTCCAATTATTGTTCCATTGTTATAAGTCCAGTCACCAAATCTATTAGGTTGTGTCTTACAACAAGGTCTCCTGTCTGTCCTACATGCCAATACTTCATTAGTATTACTAAAATCAAATCTTAGTTCTCCAATATCTTGCACAGAAATCACTGTACTTCCACTTGGATAGATATCAGGCTTGAAATCTACAAATTCTATGCCTGCAGAACCTAGTCACAAACGTGTGCACTTTATAAAGCTATGTTGTATTGTATACGGCAGTAGTAAAAAGAATATTACTCTCTTGCAACATTACTACTATGTAAGTAACAAAACTATAAGTGATAGCTAGTACCTATATCATGTAGAAGCAAGACACAAGCAAGTTTGTAATTCTATAAATTGCTAGAATTATTATAAAATTTGTGAATTTAATCTTCACAATTTGATTCTCCTAGCTCTGCAAGGTATTAGCCATGATAATGTTTCAATTTGAAAAGAAAATGAAACATAATGTAAAGCTAAGCCCATTTCCAATATCAAGTACAAATGTAATCCTTTTCAATCTTGCATCTGAAGGTAACAGTATTCGAGTAAAACGTCCCAATTTAAGTGATACAGCTACTGAACTATTAAGAAAAAGTTAGCTAGATAAGTCTCCAGCGAACTAGGTAGCTAGATATGAAACTAGCTATTGTAACATACCATGGTATCCCTCTACAACAAAAATTAAAACTCGTAAGAAGCTAGAGAAAAACATGGCTTTCTTGTCTTCTATCCAGAAAATCCCTCAATTCTTTACTTTAGTTTTATTGATGTGGGAAAACTAAGTACAAACGAAGGGAAATATACGAGCAGTATAAAGGAAGTGGAAGCATAGGCTCGCGTAGCCTGACCCTTTACCAATCGCTACGAGATAAAAGGTTCTGGTAGACTGACATTGAGCAGTTTTGCTTGTAAGAGTGGTGATGAGAAAGTTTCTGCCATTGCTGAACATGCTTGGTAGCAGCATCAACCCATTAAATTGGAAGAGGTAAGAATTGTAGACAGAGCCAGTAAGAATCGTGAGTTGAAGATCAAGGAAGCTCTACACATACAGACGACACCTGACAACAATAAGTTTAACAGAGACATAAGTTTAGAGCTTCCATGATGCTGGCTGTCCATGCTGCGTGCTCCATTATATAGTATTTAGTAAGCGTACCCTCCAGAAATCTTGCTGTTTACATTGTGTTGTGATGTCACCACAGAGAGTTCGACCTCAGTTGACCCCTGAAGAGGACTTCGCAAGAAGTCGAAACTTCGGGTTAAGTTTTAATTTAAAATATTATTGGTTGTTAGAACGAGAAAATTTGCTATTATTATAATTATTTCAGGCAAGAATGACTGAACAAGTATACATATTCTTATTTAGCAATGTATGATGTGAGGCCAATACCCCAAAACAGTATTAACTTATGCTCAGACATTAATTTGTATGTATGTTGTTTATGTGTTAGGTTAAGTAGTTGCATAAGTTGAAGCTGAATTTTATGCATCACTTATATTATGTTGCCTAAGTTAATTGCTACAATTATTTAGTTTGTGTGAATGTTTATTATTTCATATCCTCTTAGTGATTGGTCAGTTCAACATTATTATTTCCTTTTCTTTGTGATCCCATTGGCAGTCTAGAAAACGGCTGACCAGGGACAGTCATGGACTCTCACATTTTTCACTCCATTATCTTATACATGAATTGTAAGAACAATTTAAACTTGAGCTGAACAGAAGGAGAATTAGCTTAGCATTGTTGGGTGGTCCTAGCCAAATACCACTTGAACATGTTTATCAATTTATAGTACAGAAACTGTCATAACAAATGATCATTGTAATGATAATTTTACTAAAAAAAACTTCTTATTTAGCAATGATTCTATATGTATGTAAAAAATGAGAGATGGTTCAGAACCATTTTTATCAGTTCACACTTTATACTGGTTAAGCTCCTTTACCTAATATACAAATATTATATTATAATATTATATATAAATTATATAATATTGCCAAAAATTGAAATAAAGAATAACTGACATCTAACTCATTGTATCACCACAACATATTAGCAGACACTAAACATGTTTGTGCAGAGTATAGCTGAATAGTCTTAATTATTCATGTAGAGCATTGTTAGTGGAGTACCTACAGTTATTAGTGTCCCACTTCAGTGATCACTCATTTGTAGCTCTGTCTTCCAGTCTTGCGTTTACCACTTTCATATATGCAGCCCACTAAAATTAAGGTGATGGCATTACCTGGGAAAGTTGTATATTAACCTCATGATCCCTCCCCTCCCCTAAAACACATGTGTGCACCATTGTGGTTACTGTTAGTATCTGATATCAAAATTATGGCCTATACTTTTAACTATTGCTTTGAATATATACAATATTAATGTACTAATTCTTCCGGAAACACTAAAGGCTCGAAAAGTTAATAAGAATAACCTGCAGAAAATTAAATATATGTTCACTATTATATATAATAGCTACAGTTTCAAATTTGTATTCTATTGTTTTCTTTGACATTTGTACAAAAGTACATCTGCTGGTACAAAAGTACATCTGACGGTACACAAGATTCATTATGTGATAAGTAGGCTGACTAAAATTAATGAAAACTAAAAAAAAATTAAATAGTCAAGAATGAGTAAAATAAATCTAATTTATTGTTTTTATCTTCACACTGAATTAAGATTTATCTGGCATAATTGCTATATACAGCATAGTATAAGAAAGTGTTCTTGATTTTAAATTTGCAGTGAATGATATGCTATCACTTGTGGGGAAACTTCCTAGTAGTGTCCATAATTTCCGCCAGGTTTGGATGCCAAGAGTCAGCCACCAAGGTGTGTCAATTCTAGTTGCTGTAATCTAAACAATATTCTGTTTTCACTCTCAAGTAACATCTTCACCCCTAACTAGTACTGTATGTAGTCACTCAAGGAAGTTACCTGAGGGTAATAAAGTATAAAATAGATGTATATGATAGTAGTATAGTATGTGATACAAATCTAAGACTGACTGGCTTAAGCGGTTCAAAATCCATAACTCTGCCACCACCAGTATTTATTTTCATCACACCTGCTGCTGCCCACTTCTATTCTGTGGGTATTACCACATCTACAATGAAAAAAAAAATCAAGTTTTTTCACAAGTCTTTTTGTAGTTAATACTCCTCGTGCAAGTTTCATAAGCATAATACCACTCACTTCCTGGTAATAATAGTGTCTCTCATTAGCAAAATAACCTTGTTGTGTGATTTCAGTGAGAAAGTTTTGTATGCAACTTGCTGCACACAATGTCATTGCACTTCATTTTTATAGCAACAAAAGTTCACTAGATACATTCGGAAGAAGTCTAACTAGGCTTATTATTCTCCGGATGCAAATTTCATTTACACACATTACTATATTACTCACTACCATCTAAGCACACTTTATGGAAGCAAACAAGCAATAATGTGGGAGATCCTGCTATTCCAGCAACAATAGAATCACCCACAAATGCATATTCTCTCTCTGTCACACTTTACCATACAGTTTTGTTTACCACACCTTACCTAATTACTTCCATTTTGAATCTCATTTGGCCCGGAGCATGATTTTCTGACTGTCAAGATTTTGAAAAAGAGTGAAACCCTGTGAAGAAGGCTGCAGCGTGAAACATTGGCCCCGTGACTGGTTATCCCTGGTGGTGGCATACTATAAATTGCATGGCATTCATTAAACTCCCAGACTTCATTTTGATTAAAGTGTTTTGTTGCACTCACTCACAAGTCTAAACTGGTTTTTCACCAATGCATATCAACACCATCAGTACCAGGTTAACTCTCTCCAAGGTGCCGGCTGAAGTGGAGTTAGGATACATCCATATCAAACAATGATACTGGTTCTTATTGTAACAGATGTGCAATTCTAAAGCTAAAATACATCAAACATCCTCACTATTATATTTATTAATTTTGTCTTTCTATTTTACTGAAAAAATTTCATAGTCTCGTAATGATAGCCTTTTTAAGCCACACAATGATGATAAGCTTGTAATTAGTAAAACAGTTTTGTCTATTGTCATGCATGATACAATACAGAAATACAAGTTGTTGTTTTTTTGTGAGGATAAGTGTAAATAGATTTACCACAGTATACTTATTTCAAACATTTAAGACAAATAATGTAGCATTTGTATATACTTTGTTCATGTGCACAACAACAGTAGGCTTCCTTGCTAACCATTGTATATTATCACTAGAGTGCAACAAATGCGCGGAACTTTTTTCCTGATAATTGAAACAGTTTATGGAATATAAAATTGTACAGTATATATTTTATGAAGATGTCACGTGCTACTATATATATTTTTTTGACTTTTGTTATAAATCAGATCATATTAGTGCAAAATCTTTGATATGTGGGTATTAAAAGAAACCACAAGTTGACGTCTATAGATCTGCCACTGTTGTAGAATATCTGGAATTCAGGCTTGATCACTACTAAGAGAACCACACAGCATACTGAAAGATGTTTTCATAATAGATATTCTGGGCTTACCTAATATAACATCAAAAACCCTAAAGCAATGATAATTTCCTAAAAAAATTTTATTATGAAATCCAAAGTAGCAATTTGAATTAAATATTTTCTTATTATTGTTAGGACAGTTAATTGCAAACACAGTTAATTGCATTAATTTGTATTCTTTAGCTAAACACAGTACCTTTAGCACACAACATGTTCCAGCACTCACACACAAACACAATCTCAGTTTAGGGTTAGACCTAAAATTTTTCTTTACACTTTTTCAATGTTTAGCATAAAATTCAGTTTTGAGGTTAATGTTAATGTTTTTATCATACCAATAATAATTGACTATTACTTTCAAAAAGTTGTCAAAAAGCATCAAAAGTTTATACAACAGTAAAAAAGCCTATAGCTTTAGAATATTTTTCTTTATAAAATTCATCAAACATCTATTAACTAGCTACACTTTACAAAAATTATTGTGTTATATAATTTCTTTGAAGTTGGCATAAGTGTCAAACCCATCCAAGAAGTCTGCCATAACCTGATAACAGAATTCATACTGTTCCTGTAATGTTAACATTGAAAAATTAACAGTTACTAAAACTATGACTATTGTGTTAATATAAACATATGCATTTTTTTAATTGTGGTGTAAATTATCATGTAGTACTGGCAGTGTACTTTATCACCAAAGTCGGTATAAGAAGAACTAAAGGACAGTTAATTGCATTAATTTGTATTCTTTAGCTAAACACAGTACCTTTAGCACACAACATGTTCCAACACTCACACACAAACACAATTTGTATTGGATATACCAACACACAAATTTGAGGGTCAAAGTACAAAAATGTCATATGTATGTCCATATATAATATATATTCTTGATTGTGTGATAGAATCTAAGTCGCTCTGCTTGCTCACTAACTAGAACATGCTCTGCAATGTCAATGAGAAATGTTAATAAAATGTTAAAGATAATACAGGTAAACAAATAATATGAAGACATACTATTACTCAAGATATATTTGTTTCAATTGTTTCATGAACAGAAAGACTAATTAGTTTGGTTTAGCTATTCAACTTTGTTCTAATATATCTTAGAACAGGTGAGTATGTGAATCCCATGACACAATTTTTCAATAGTCAAGTCACTAAGAGAATACAATATGATGCTAGAATTCTGATACATAGAGCATTTTCAACAAATCATACTTTGGAAAGGCAGCTTGATAAGCAGAATCATTTGGTTTAGCGATCCTTACCCGTCTCAGAAGTTTGATTGCTTACCCCTAGAAATCAATTGCCACCGTGAAAAGAATACGAAGTAGGACTTGTGCTGGTATATTCAGTGATCAAGTGTATATTATGTGTGTACAAGTGTTGTGCGTTGCTTGAGAATAGCACAATGAATTAAACAAAAACATTCAACTAATAAAGAAATATTATAACTGCTAGCATTCAAATTTGAATTTCAGTCAGACCAGCTCGCTTGCCATTTGTGCAGTAAAATATCACTAGTTATTGTAATATTGGCTGTTAGTATGAGAAAATTTGCTATTATTGTACTTAATTAGCTCTCTGTTTAAGCTAATGCTATAGCAGCAAGCTTCATGAACATATTATTAGTAAGTGATAATCAATACCTTATAAGCTACTAGACCAGCTCTTTGAAAGCGAACAGACTTTATAAATTGGAAGACATCCATGACTGCCTCAGACTTCATCCTCTCTATCTGAGCATGTATTGTGATGAATGTGCCACTCCTACCTACTCCATCACTGAACAAAGTACATCAAATATAATAATCATATTTTACTAAGAGCTAAAACTAAAGTTTTAATAGAAAATTAATGATCTGCATGAAGCACCATTAGTTATATATAATATCAATAGTAATTTAAAATAAATTAATAATAGCCAAGCAAAGAAATGTTCTCCCTCTATCAATATATCACTTCCTATTTATTTAACGTACTTGCACATCACAACAATAGGTTTGTTTCCAGTATTCATCTGAACATTCTGAACCAAGTTGGCAATCTCCAATATGGCAGAAGTTGAGTTAGGTACAGCATCCTCCTGCCACCTCATGTATTGGAACTGAGTGAAGCTGATTCCTGTTGGCATGACAGACGTACGAGTCTGTTTCTCAACTACTTCAAACTTTCTCACCACATAATCGCTAAATGTTTTCTGGTCTTTGAACGTTACAGCAAGTTTTCCGTAGTCTGCTGTAGTACCTTTACCCTGAGGCCAATAGCGATGACAGACTTCCTATAATTAGTGAAATCACAGATTTGTATGGTAATATAAAATGCTTAAAATAAGATTATTTTCTTACAGATTTACAATATGTATAAATTGCTTGAGCAAAACTTGTATAGCATATGTGTAGACAAGGACAAATAAAGTTCCCTTGCCAGAAATTTTATTTTAAGTAGCCTAACATGAAGCTTAAACAATACAATAGAAACAGTAAAAAAAATTGTAAAGTTTGCTTTACTTACAATAATATTTATTTTTTCAGCAGATCCTATGATAGGTTAAAAAAATAAAAAACTTTGATCCAGTTTATTGTTATTACTATCAGCAGATGGCAATAAGTAAAGAAAAACATTTTCATACTGTACTGTCAAAAGAGATGTTTCATTGAGTATGGCATTCTTAACTAGAAATAATATTTATTTTTCAGCAGACCCTATCATGTGATAGATAAATAAATTGAAACTCTGAGCTTGCTATTTGTTATTTCTTTTAGCAGATGGCAATATGAAAGATAACATTCATGTACTTTAATATTTTTTTTATTATATTTTCAGAGGATCCATTATAATGTAGGTAAAAAATTAAAACTTTAATCTGATAATTTTTAATTGTGTTCAAAAAATGGAATAAAAAACTAGTTTTATTTACACCAAACACCAAATTTAGCAATCACCTAAGGCACTAGTATTATGTACTATGTACTAATAAAAGCAGCTAATCTTCACTGAATAATAATCATTGCCGAAATGAGAGCAATACTGATTAAATTAAGTTTTGATTGTTGTCATCAACTCACAAGATACAAACTAACTAACAATCTACATTTTATTTTGGAGTTTTTAAAAATAGTCATTCATACTTTCTCATTTTCTTCCATTTTGCAAAGCATGACAATACAGCTACACTGTTGTTCCCAGATCATCCTCCAGAAATCTTTGACAGTATGGGAGAGTGGTCCTTGAGTAGAAATGTATGCACCTTTCTGACGATAACCCTGATATATTTGAAATTTTTATTTTATGAATAAAAAATTAAAATTGGAGATTCTAACATTATGTAGTCGCAAGATAAAAAAACAAATTAAAAAGACAGATTATTATAAATGTACAAAGAGAAACACAACCAACCTCCACAAAGCTGGCATTGATGTAATCACAGCCAGGAATAACGCCTCCTTGCAATATCACTCTAGTAAGATTGACTAAAATTAACATTTAAAGTAGTAACACAATTTAAATTTCAGGTGTGATTGAAGTCACCTTATAATAATGATTACAGTAATAAAGAGCATACTACTATTATCAATTTACTCTCTATATTAAGTAATGAATACAAAATATTACAGATTAACACAGTCTCTATTAATAAATCAGTTTTCATAATAATTATTTTGTAGACACTACAGCTAAAATAAATAATTATGGAGAATGTATAGGATTGGTTATTTTTTCTGCTAAAAACTCAACTACAAGCAATATATCTTACTGATCAAATCATATTTTTAATATTTTCCATTTTAAGTTACATATTATACAATCTGACATTATGCAGATATTTCATAGCGTGCATCTCATATAAAATATTTTACTACTTACATGGGATTTTGTCATCATAGCGATTCTTAATTACATTTGCTTCATTCACAGCCAGACTATTGTCTAAACCCTGTATTTCACTTGTTACTTGTTTCAGTGTCTATAACATAAGAGAACACAATAGCTAAGTGATAATAACAAAACAGAACCTACGAGTATAAGCTACGAGTAATGAAATTGTTAACTAAGATAAGGTAATATTAACTCTAATAATAAAATATTAAACATAATCAGTTAACGCTATCATAAGCTGTGTGATACATCAACACAATTAATACTCTTATTCTGTTTTAAGCGATGCAGTACCGCAACGCTTGAAGAAAAGCTAAGTTTCTAAATACATGCATTTCACAACTAAATCACTAGTGATCAAAAAGCATTTGTAATTATCTATACCTCATACTGTTTCTGAAAACCTGACACCTCAGACCCTTCCTCTATTGGTCTACTCAATCTTCCAATGGCAATCCTCACATTAGCAGCAGCTACTTCAGTATCTCCACAAGTCAACAACTCATCCAGAGCACTGTGGATGAACACATACTGAGCCTGTACAAGCACAAATAATACAAAAAAATGAAATCTTTGAACTACATGTAATAATTGTTCAGTTACTCAACAGTGAACTCGTGTAGTTGGGCATTTATATTAAATAAACTGTGGTTGTCTTTACAGCTAGTTAATTTTTTTATGTGAATTATATAATCATGTAATGTAGATAACTTTAAGGTATCAATAAAACTTACTGAAGTCTGCACCATAAGTACTCTTTGTTTTCTCAATCCAGTGACAAACTCGTGTATATTAATGGACTTCTCAGTTTTGATCCTCTCCAGCATATAGTCCAGAGTGATAAATGTTCCAGTCCTGCCCACACCAGCACTACAGTGGACCACCATGAGGTCTGTGTTGCTATAAGGGTGGGACTTGCGCACACGTCTAATGAAGTTAATCATAGAGATGGCATTGGCTGGAACTCCGTGGTCTGGCCAGGCAAGATAGTGGAACAAGGTGACACCGTGGATTGAGGAAGATGAATTATCAGTCTGGGGATTATTATTATTATATTGTACACAATACATGAACATTCTAACCATTCCATATACTGTTGATTTAATATTATAGTTCTACTTTGACTCAGTGAAACAAAAAAAATTGAAATTGATAACTTCGTTACGAATTTGAAGAGAAAAAAGCTACAATCATTCTCAGCTATTTTTATTTACTAAGTAAAGCTTTTCAGATCACAAATACGTAACTTATTTATTTACACAGGAAAGGTTTTATTCACATACACATAAAAATCCAAAAAGTTCGAATTTAACTTTCCTGAACATTGTTATCTAATGGTATAAAAGCATTACAATCCTTAATATTCTTGTTTTTTTACAGTTAACTATAATTAAAACCTCAATGTGCTGCAACTATTAAAGTTATAAATGCTTTCTATATTAAATATGCCAACGTAATGCAAGTTCAATTATATATTATGCTAGTAATCATGATTTAGTTATAATCACTAATTTTAATATAAAGTACTTGCCTGCTTAATAGTCATCTTTTTAACAACAAACTCTGAAAATTGTAATGAAGATTTCAAATCTATCACAAGTGAACTTTTGGGTGATGGCATAAATGATTCAGTTGTACTGTTGGGCCAGTATTCCTCACATTTTTTCTGTATATAAATTATAAAAATATTGTGGACATTATTGTAATAAATAAATTGATAACAGAGATTGCACTGTATTGTTTATGAATACCTTTCCTTCAAATACTTTAGTGAGCATGACAATAGTAGGAGACTTTTGCTCCCAGATCATACGCCAGAAATCATCCAATGAATTTTCCTTTGGGCCTAAAAATAATAATTCCGTACAAAAATATGTGCACATACATTTTATTAAAAAATTAAATACTAGAAATATAGGGGAGGCAATTCAATAAAATGCCGTGTTTAGGCTATTTGAAGAGTAAGAAAATCTGAAGGTTTCGGCTCCTCAATACAAAAGGAAAAAATTGATGCCAAATGATTGTGTTTAAAATTCCAATTTAAATATACTAAGGAAATATTCATTGCTAGTTTTATTGTTCATGAAAGTGTGAAAAATAATGGTATATCCAAATGTTAAACAGCAATAATCTAAAAATAATACCTTGCGCTGCTATGTAGACTTTACTTCTACCAAATCCCTATAAAATGCATCATGTTCTTATAATGATGCTATAATATCAATTTTAGCACACTTACATCTACATAGCTGGCATTGATATAGTCTGAGTGTTCCACATCTGGTATTTCACTCAATACAACACGATTAAGGTCATCTGAATGCAAAAGTATTATATTTATTTTAGATTATAAGTTTAAATTAAAAGTTATGTATTAAATAAAAGGCTCTCAGTTCTAAATGCTAATATGTTACTTTAAAACTTCTTTTCAACTGCTTCCCAAAGTCCTCTACAGAGGTCGAAACGTTGGGTTACATTTTAATTGAAAATAACTTGAGGTTAAGGGTGCTGGGACAACGCCCACGCAAATATTGACAATAATTGGATTTTAGTTGCTAGGGATTACTAACTTTTTTCTTGGTGTTTGTAGAGCTCCAACTAAGGGTGGATCCTAAAGAGTACTGCTAATGGACTAACTAAATAAAACGAACGGGCCTTGGGAGCCTGTTTCGTTCAAGTTAGGAGCTCCTCAGCCTGAAGTGTATAATCCACAACTCCTCCGCGGGTGCCGTCGCTGACGAGCCCATTCTACGTCTACTGCTACATGTTGATTGTCTTCAAAACTTTCGTTGTACTTTTCCATATTCAATGTGTGTACGTACCTGTAATAGATTAGTGAACCATTTTTGCTGCTGGAAAACTCTACAGTTTCAGTTTGTGTACAGTTTTCTGTACTTAGCTATTCACTTCATTTGTTTATTCATCCTTACTTAGCTAGCTACATCACAAAATATTCATCTAGCTATATTTAGCTGGCTATTTCAAAATATTTTTTATATAAAATAAGTATCATTATATTATATACATTCATAAAAATTATCACTGGTCATCACAATACTGTAAAAAAAAAAATCATGAGTGATATATCAGGAAGACGTTTTGCACAAGAATAAAAAAATTTAAATAATGGAGTCATTAGTGAGGTATTATTTACCTGTCAAAGCTTAGAGACAATCTGGGAGCCAGTGTCTGCTCTAGGGAGAAACAATACTGATAAAGTAAGCCAAGAAATACAATATCAAACAGCTGCGCTCTTTACAACTTATAGCGGGGGGCGGGGCCTCGGTTAGTTTTATCAATTGGTGGGCGGGAAGCTTTGAATTACCCGCGCAAGCTAAGTTAGCGGTCGTTCTTACTATTGCGAGCACGGCGGATTTTTGTGGTTATTTGTGGTGCGTGCGGGTGCGCGCGCGTTGCTATGTCCCAGCACCCTTAAATCTGAAAATATTGTTATTATTGTTATTATTTCAGCTGAAAATTATGGAACTATTGAAAGTTATGTAACTATTATATACTTCAAAATTTCAAACATATCCAAGTTATGGAAGCTCGAGCATAAAAGTATAATTATAAAATACAGCTAATTTGACATTCATTATAGTGCAAATACTAGTACATACATGGATAGATGTTATCAAATCTGTTTCTTGCTCGGTTCTCAGGAATGACACCAGTACTGAATTCATACTGCGGTGCTTTGTCTATAGACTATATAATATATAAATAGGAAATAAATATACTATGTTTAAAACACTATATAAATGTATTATAATCTCACTTTGTACTCCGTCTCAAATAGCTTGTCTCGATCTGCATGCATCCGTGAGACATGAAACTTAAACTCATCTAATGGCACCTGCTTTTGATAATGTTGATCTATAACATAATGAATGTTACCATTAATCAACAAAATTATTATATTAATTAATATTTACCTAAAAATTCAGTATTCTCATAATTCTGCTCAATGCCATGTTCAGTACTGGACTCTAATTCAATGCACGATTCGTGAACTTTAGGTTCTGGTGAATTTGTGTCTTGTGACCTGTCTGTTTCTTTGGAGTAGTCCATTATTAATGCATTGCTTGGTGAAAATAAGCTGATTTTTCGTCTGCTTCTATTAAAACCATCAAATAACACAAATTTAATTGCAAAAAAATTCTTTCTACCTATTTGAAAGTATAACTCCAATGACAATTATAACTCCAATCAAGATAATGATAATGACTATTACTGTGACTCCAATTATTACTGCTTGAGTACCATCAGGAACGTCAGGTAAATCTACAAAGAGCCAATAAAAACCTTGCTTAATACAAAACGCACAACGTTAAAAAGTTACCAAATATTGTACAAGTGCATCAATCTTCAAACACTTGTAATATTAAATCAACGCTATCAATGATACTATAGGTTCATTTTGATTAATTTAAATATAATTTCATTAAATTGGTATTATCACTTTATGAATATAATTACCTTTAGTACAAAGTAATAGTATTGCATACTTACATTTTTGTGAAGTTATGATATGAAACTCAATTGTATCCATTTCTGTTACATTAGTAGGCAATAGTATAATTACTTCACAAGTAAATATTGTTCCATTGTTATTTTTGAGTAGTAGGTCTGTGCTTATAAGCAGTTCATTATTGTTTGTTCTCTTAGTGGAATATGAAACATTAGAATTCATAGTAAACCATTGCATAGAGACAACTGTGAAGTTACTATAACAAATTACATTAGCAGAAGATCCAACTTCATAAGCATGTCTGTCTCCAGATAATACTACAGCTAATAAGATATAAATATTATTTCAAACGCTTTCAAAATAATTCTTAAAACTTGCCTTTGTATTCAATACTTCTCTTATTTACACTACCTCTGCTATTGCTAACAGTGCAGCTGAAGATCCCAGTATAATCTGATAGTGTATTACTGGATATGTATAGAAGGTTGTGGTAAGTGGCACTGGCAGTATCCACTATTATTTTACTCTGTGAGTAAGATCCTCCACTTCTATTCCAAGTTAGATTAGTGACAGGACCTCCAGTAGATATACAAGTCACAACACCAGTTGTAGTGTGGTATGAGACCAGATTTGCTCTTGGTGAGCCTTATTTTAATAATAATAAAAATAAAGCATGATGTTTCATATAATCTGAAGATTTTCAAAGTTAATATGTAACTTATAGTGGTCCAATTGCTAGCTACAAAATCACAAATTTTCTTGCAGAATCTAGTGAGAACTATTCAGAATCATACCGGCTCTCACCTGGTTATGACTGAATTTTTAACGCTATTCTAAATTATTCAAGTAAAAAAATGCAACATTCCATCAAACCATATCAAATTAGGTTAAGATTACTGGAAATTAAAAAGAGAATTTAAATTATTATAATACTCCATGCACATTTTAACATACCTTTATAATGACTATAAATTCCAAAATATAATATCTGGTTAATGCCATTTTTGTTAGGAATACTACATGTATATATTCCAGAAGGTCCAAGTGTATTACTTCCACGATGTAATATTACTGCTTGCTTATTTCTACTTCTAGAAAACATACTAGAATTAGCATTAACTTTACTTATAACATTTGAACCATCTGGGAGTCTATAGCTTCCAAATGATCTGTTGTTAGGATTGTCAATTCTTCTACAGCAATCAATCATGTCAGTGTAACAGATGAGGAAATTCTCTGTTTCACCAATAGCTGTTAAATTAACCACACTATTGTTCATGTAAGTTGTTTTATTTATATATCCATAATCTGAAGCCACATGAAAATGCTTTGTAAATGTTTATAAATTATATTAATAATATACTTTAGTATACCTAGTTTATATATAGACTATGTGAAACTCAATGACATGCTAAAAATAGATTACCTCTTCTTAAAAATGTTTAATTGTAAATAATATTTTTACTCAATTAATAACAGAAATAATTCATATCCTTAGATTAGCAATAGAGTCTATATTTTTACATTAAAATGGGGTAACAATATTCAGCGATGACAACCCAAAGTGCGAACATTTTACTTACTGGAAAATCCTAAAGTTGATGCCATTAAACTAACACTTGGACCAGACCCTATTGTATTTATATATGTCACATTAAACGTGTAGGATGACACTGGATTTAATTTAGCAGTAGTAAATATTGTGTTACTGATGTTCACATTAGTTGTTTCCAACACTTGAGTAGATCCTGTCTCATAATATCTAACATTATAATATCTGTCTGGTCCATTACGAGAGAGACAAGATTCTCTATTCCATGAGACAGTTATGTGTGTAGCATTAACAGAATGCAACATAAGACGAGGAGCTTCATTGGGAACTAGATTTAATATATTAATTTTAATTAATAAAATATAATTACAATCATTCACGGTTACCATCTGATGGAGTAATAAGAGTAAGTGTAGCAGCTTCAGAAGTTCCAGCAGTGTTTGTAGCAGTGATAGTAAATTCATATTCTATGTCTTCTTCCAGACCAGATATAGTGATAGTTTTCATAGCTGTAGTTTGACTTCCTGAAGAAGCTGATGGGCATCCACCAATTCGTTTATAACTAGCAGTATACAGATTAACAATATCTGTGGGAGATGATGTCCACATTAGATATACTTTAGTCTTTTCAATAAATGAATGCATAATGATGTTTGGAATAGAAGGAGTGATATCTAAAACATAAAAAACTATGTCTTAAAAATATTAAATATTATTTCTAACCCAATAATTTTGATACCAATAAAGAAGTAATAATCAAACATGATACTTCGATTAATCTAATAAGGTTGCAGATAAAAGTTCTTCAATACCAAGAATAACTACTTCAGTGTAATATAATATGTTGAGCTAATACTTACATCTAACCACAATAGTATGTGCAGAACTGCTTGCATTAACTTCATTTGTCAAATACGGTGATATAGCATGAAGTTGACATCTGTATTTCATATTATTATCAGACACTTGTAAAGGACTAAGATTAAGTACTCTATCAGTCTGTGACAATCTTACTCCATTTCTTGTCCACTGATATGAAATGTTTCTTAATTCCAGATTACTGGGAGCATCATAATTACATGTTAGTGAATAGTTTCTGAGAGCAACTAATGAACCACTTGGTTCAATAGTGACATTTATTACTGGTCCTATAATGTAAAAACCGAGTCAAAGGAATAGAAATGTATTAGTGTAACATACTTGCAACAGTGAGTTTAATTATGATGCGTTGACTGGATGCAAAGATGGAGGCCTGACATGTGTAAAATCCAGCATCAGATTCCCTGACTCTTCCTGTTATGGTATTAGAATTCTGTTGACCTGTGAGGAATTCAGTTGAACCAGAAGCTGTTGTAGTCCACATGAACATTGGAGTTAGAGATCCAGACACAATGGCAGAGCAAGTGAAGGAGACATTAGAACCAGCAGGAACAGGTGGTTTATCACCACTAATAAAGACTTTAGTGACTGAATATAACGTGCAAAAACAATAAAATGTTAATTCACTGATTGTATATTAAAATGGAAATTTATTCATTATCACATTAATTTGTTGATCACATTAATTTTGTGTATGTTGAAAAAATTCATTTAGACCATTCTCAGAGCTTTCCAATCTAGTAAAAAGATATTACTAAACATTTAGACAATAGGAGATTCACTGTCAATTAAAAATAATACTTTAAGTCAAATTGTTTACTTCGCTTTTGTATAAAGATATTAGAAGCCATTAATTATGTAATTTACCTCTGGAAACTTCAATTGATTTTGTGAGAATTTTACTAAAAGCATCCACATCTGCTCTACAAGTGTAATTTCCATTATCTCCAGCAGTCAGAGATGTAATTGTGTACATAAGAGATGTATCTTTGGTAGTATGATTTAATTCCTGATCATCTTTATACCAAGCAATCCTTGAAACATTGTCTCCTGATGTTACTGATGGAGTGCAAATAATTGAGTATTTGCCCAAGACCATTATTTCCATGAGTCAATATTGTAATGTTCAATGTAGTATACACTAAAAAAGTATAGTTAAATAAAACAACAACTTTTTTCTGTAAATATGTAGCAAATCTAAACTGTGTATTCTATATAGAGCTAGCTATATATTTTTAATTGAAAATGCTAAACTATAGAGTGAATAGCTTTAAATACTTTTTACTATAATATTCTTGATTTGTCAAAAAAAATCTGTGAGGTTAATAAATATACATAATTTATTTTACCTAATTCTATGCAAGCAGATTGTGTTACATTCATGGAATCAGGTATATCACAACAAAATTCTCCAGTAGGTGGATCAGTGGCAGAATTTCTGAGACTGAGATAAATCATTTGGTTATCATCTCTACTTCTGAAATAATCTATTCCACTATTCTTACGAGCTCCAATTATAGTTCCATTGTCATAAGTCCAGTCACCTAATCTATTAGGTTCTGTACTACAACAAGGACTCCTGTCTGTCCTACATGCCAATACTTCATTAGTGTTACTGAAATCAGTTTGTAGCTCTCCAATATCTTGCACAGAAATCACTGTACTACCACTTGGATAGATGTCAGGTTTGAAATCTACAAACGTTATGCCTGCAAAACCTAATAAAAAAAATGCACTTTATAAGTTATGTTGTTCGTATACAGCAGTAGTAAAAAGAATTACTATCTTACCACGTTACTGATATGTAAGTAGTACATGTGATAGTAAATTGTGTAGAAACAACACACAAGCAGGATTGTAATTTTATAAATGGCTAGAATTAATAATTTCTTAATTTAATCTATACAATTTGAGACATAAAGTAAAGCTAGGCCAATTTCCATATCAAGTATATGTATAATTCTTTTCAATCTTGAAGCTGAAGGAAAAATATTGGAGTAAAACTTACTAATTCATTTATACAGCTACTGAATTTTCAAGAATAAGTTAGCTAGATAGTCTCCAGGGAACTGGTAGCTAGATTTGGAATTAATGTAACATACCACGATATCCCTCAACAACAAAAATTAAAACTCGTAAGAAGCTAGAGAAAGACATAGCTTTATTGTCGTCTACGCCTTCCTGAAAATCCCTCAGTTCTTTACTTTACAGTTTTATACATGCGGTGGGAAAACGCACAGGGAAATATACGCGCAGGATAAAGGAAGTGGAAATCAGAAGTTCTTTGAAATTTGCGTGCGCTACGCGCTATCCATAATGAATAGCACATTACTCAGAGTTCTCTGTGAATAGAGTTAATGGAAAAGTCTCATACAGTAAACAATTGGATGTTTTTTTTTCCCGTTGGAATGGTGAAAGCAAAAAAATCCTTTGTCTACACTATACTGAGAATATATGATAGAGGCAATAGTGCTACCAGAGGCCAAGGTGTTGAACAGCAATCATCAACTAAAAGACTTTGCTGAAATGGTGATGTATGTGGTGTTCAGATTCCCACAAAGGACTCCAATGCTCTTTTGGATGTTTTTATTTTTTATTTTTTATATTGCTTTGCTTTAAAAAACTTAATTATTCTATAGAGGTATGAGAATACCCACAGGATAGAGGGGTCAGCAGCAGGTTTAACAACATAGAAACTTAATGCTGGTGGATGGCAAACCTATGAATTGTTAAGGTTGGCCTCCCCCAAAGTCAGTCAGTAGTTAGTTTTGTATCACATGGTTATCCCAGTCATGAGCATCCTAGCTGTTATACTTGTTTTCCTCATGTAACTTCCTTAAGTAACTTCAGGGAGGGTGAAGAAGTAACCTTGGGAGTAAGAACAGAATGTGGTTTAGATTACAGCTACCAGAATAGAATCACTCTGGTGGCTTCATTTCCTGGGTCTGGGATGACACCAGCATCCAATTTCTTATTTGACAGAAGTTATGCAAGTTTCTAAGATGACTCCCCTCAAGTAGATAGTATATCATTCACTGCAAGTTCACAATTTAAGAACACTATTTCTTATGTTATACCTTATGTAGCAAATATGCCAGATAAATATAAATTTCGTGCGAAGATAAAAAAAAGTAACACTAAAACAAAAAAATTTAATGTATTTTTGATTATTTACAATATTTTTTTTCATTTGTTAATTCAAGTTATTCTCCTTATCACATAATGGATCTTGTGTACCGGCAGGTACTATATAAAAAAAATAGTTTGTGAAACTACAGGAATTGTATTTTCAAGCCGTTTGTGCTAATAGAAGAATAATATTGATGCATTCTAAGCAACTCTTAAAAGTATAGCCTATAACTTTGATATCAGATACTATTTTGAGTAATTACAATGATGCACACAGGGGTTTCAGGGGAAGGGGGGAGGGGTTGTGAAGTTAATATGCAACCTTCCAATGCGGCATTTTGAATTTCACTGTAGTGCATATATAAAAGTGGTAAAAACAAGGCTGCATGACAGAACTACAGATGAGTGATCACTCAAGTGGGACACTAATAATAATAGGTACTTTACAGTCAAATCCGTTACATGAATAATTAAAGATTGACATATATAATACGTGCCCAAGCACGGTTAGTATCTAATAATTTTTGGTGGTGATTCAATCAGTTAGGATGTCACAGTTATCCTTTATTTCTCTTTTGGCAATTTGGAGGATATTTTCTTAATTTATCAATCTTTTATAAATGGGAAGAGGTAAGAGTTGTAGACAGAGCCAGTAAGAATCGTGAGTTAAAAATCAAGGAAGCTCTTTACACATACAGATGACACCTAACAACAACAAGTTTAATAGAGACATATGTTTAGAGCTTTTAGGATGCTGGCTGTCCATGCTGCGTGCAAATTACCCTCCATGATATAATAAAAAGTAAGCGAGCCCTCCAGGAATCTTGCTGTTTGCTTTGTGTTATTGTATTACCATGGAGAGTTGACCTCAGTTGACCCCTGAACTATAATTCGGATCACAGTATCTTCCCTTACAAATAATGATACTGGTTCTTATTGTTGTCACAGACATGCTGTTCTGATACTGAAGTGCCTCAAACTTCCTAAATAAGTATTTTTTTCTTCACTTTAACTAAACAGTGCTCTGATGTAACATTTACTACTTGTGGTAATTAGTAAACCACACCTCCCATGTATTGACTAGTTTTATAAAACACAGAAAAATAAGTAGTAATTTTGTGTTAATAATTATGTGAGATAAACGATATACATGTACTACAGTATACTTAGTGTAAACATTTAAGACAAATAATAATGTAGCATTGGCATAATAGTGAGTGTCGATAATAACAGTTAAGGCTTCTTTGCTGGCAATATAACATAATTATTGGCACTAGCCTAGTGCAACCAATGTACCTAACCAGTCCCCTAATAATTGAAACTGAAAATATGAAATTGTAAAGTGATTTGTTTTCATGAATACAAAAATATTTTTGATTTACACAGATGCTATCATGATAGTTAAGAAAATAACTGAGCTTGTTGTATGTTATTGCTGCAAACAAAAAATTGCATGAAAAAAATGCATTTGTTGACTATAAAAAGATATGTTATTCTCATCGAGAGGGCATATTCTGTTATATTTCAGCATATGTTAGTTACAAATTGAAAATCCTAGCTGGTCAAGTACACAGATAACAAAAGGAGAAATTTTAAACGGAGTGAAGAGAATATCTCTATTTGATAGAACTTTGTATTTAATTTAATAAAATAGAACGGTTTACTTTTTGCTCTTTATGTCCTATTGTCTACAAATACAATTCACTAGATAACTAAATAGTGAAACTGGATAACCAAGCTAAAAATTCCGGCTACTTACTTTATTGTTGTTCCCTTTTGTTTATTGCTAGCATCTTGGAAAATACATTATCTAAATAAGTTATAAATATTGTGTACCTTATTGCATGAAATTTTAGCTGTATTGATTTTCAAAAAATGACATTATTGCATTTTAGAGGTATTAGGTACATTTAATTAAAATCATTATAAAATACATCAATTGACCATTACCAACTTGTACAATGCTAAACTGATTGGAGAAATGATTTTTTTATTAACAACAGATTGATACTATTCAATGGACTTGAAAATTTATTTGTATCACAAAAGATAATAATATGTGGCTGGTGAAGTCAGATAATGCAAATGCATGTGTATGTGAAGATAATAGGTGACGTCTCCTCACAAATTTCAGTGACTAAAAATCACACAATGATTATGGTTGTCAATGGACATATTTCATGCAGTGATACCTAAATATTTTTTTCATACAAATTAAGTATCAGTTTGATTTCTTTTTATACAACTTACTGATAAACCATATTCTGCTGTAATTACAAGCTATGACAATATGTAAATTAAACTGCCAACATCTAAAATTATGTTTAAACTATTCCCACAGAGGACTCCAATGCCCTTTAAATTTTTTCTTGACGTATAAAAAAGCCAGCAAAATTATTTTGAGTATTTTAGAATTACAAGTAACTATTTTGGTTCATATTTCCAGTCAAATAACTATAACTACCATAGTATGGACATGCTGTTCTGATACTGAAGTGCCTCAAACTTCCTATATAAGTATTAATTAGTTTGTTTTTTCACTTTAACTGAATAGTGCTCTCATGTAACATTTACTACTTGTTGGTAACTGCTATAATTATAATGAACTATAGATTATAACAAAAGGCTTCCCTACATCACTTGAACATGTTTGTCAATTTATAGTACAGAAACTGTCATAACAAATGATACATTGTAATGATAATTTTACTAAAAAAAGTTCTTATTTAGCAATGATTCTATATGTATGTCAAAAATGAGAGATGGTTCAAACCATTTTAATCAGTTCACACTTTATACTGGTTAAGCTCCTTTACCTAATATACAAATAATAGCTACCTATTGCCAAAAATAGAAATAAAGAATAACTGACATCTTAACTCATTGTATCACCACAACATATTAGCAGACACTAAACATAGCTAAATAGTCTTAATTATTCATGTAGAGCATTGTTAGTGGAGTACCTACAGTTAGTAGTGTCCCACTTCAGTGATCACTCATTTGTAGCTCTGTCATCCAGCCTTGTATTGACCACTTTCCTATATGCAGCCCACTAAAATTAAGGTGATGGCATTACCTGGGAAAGTTGTAAATTAACCTCATGATCCCTCCCCTCCCCTAAAACACACGTGTGCACCATTGTGGTTACAGTAAATAGTATATGATATCAAAATTATGGCCCATACTTTTAACTATTGCTTAAGATTTGATAAGTTAAAAAGAATAACCTGCAGAGAATTAAATAATGTTCACTAAATATATAATAGCTACAGTTTCAATGTGTATTATATTGTTTTCTTTGACATTGGTACACAAGTACATCTGCCGGTACACAAGATTCATTATGTGATAAGTAGGCTGACTAAAATTAATGAAAACTATAATAGTCAAGAATGAGTTAAAAAAAACTAATTTAGTGTTTTTATCTTCACACTGATTAAGATATAAGAAAGTGTTCTTGATTTTAAATTTGCAGTGAATGATATGCTATCACTTGTGGGGAATCTTCTTAGAAGTGTCCATAATTTCCGCCAGGTTTGGATGCCAAGAGTCATCCCAGATACAGGAAATGCTGCAACCAGGATGTGTCAATTCTGGTAGCTGTAATCTAAACAATATTCTGTTTTCACTCTCAAGTTTACATCTTCACCCCTAACTAGCACTGTATGTAGTCACTCAATGAAGTTACATGAGGGAAATAAGGTATAAAATAGCTATAATGTGTATGACAGTAGTAAGTAGCTATGTGATAAAAATCTAAGACTGACTGGCTTAAGAGGAAGCCGACCTTCAAAATCCATTACTCTGCCACCCTATATTAGCACTAGTCTAGTGCAACAAATGCGCGGAACTATTTTCCTGATATAATTGAAACAGTTTATGGAATATAAAATTGTACAGTATATATTTTATGAAGATGTCACGTGTTACAGTATATATTTTTTTGCAGACACTATCATGATAAAAAAAATTGAAAATCTAAACTTGTTGTTTGTTATTGCTGTAAACAATTATCGTATAACATTTATTGACAAAATAAATAGATGATAAGTAAGAGATGGTAAGGCATTGCAAAAGCTCTTGATAAGTGTCATCAGACTTCGAACCCACAGAACATTTAATTTTTTCTCTACAAAGTAAGTTACACTATATACAAAATGAAAAGATTGAGTCTTGATATAGAAGAAGGTGAAGATGAACCCAAACTATCTATTGAACTGCACAACAGCCCACTCTCTCTTTAATTTCTGGATCATCCTCAGTACTTATCTCCAGTGCTGTTAAGTAGCCTGGGAGCCTAGTCATCCTTAGAGTCTTGATCATTCTTTGTGCCTTAATCAGCTGAGTTCAAAGTAGATAGTTAGCTAGTGATTATATTTCTTCTGTCATTTTAGATTTCGGCAATTTAATAATTTTGACACCATACTTTTGTTATAAATCAGATCATATTAGTGCAAGATCTTTGATATGTGGGTATTTATCGCTTATAAAAGAAACCACTAGTTGACGTCTATAGATCTGCCACTGTTTTAGAGTATCTGGAACTCAGGCTTGATCACTGCTAGGAGAACCACAGAGCATACTGAAAGATTTCTTCATCATAGATATTCTGGGCTTACCTAATATACATCCAAAACCCTAAAGCTATGATAATTTCCTAAATTTTTTTATTATGAAATCCAAAGTAGCAATTTGAATTAAATATTTTCTTATTATTGTTAATTGCAAACACAGTTAATTGCATTAATTTGTATTCTTTAGCTAAACACAGTACCTTTAGCACACAACATGTTCCAGCACTCACACACCAACACAATCTCAGTTTAGGGTTAGACCTAAAAATTTTCTTTACTTTTTCAATGTTTAGCATAAAATTCAGTTTTGAGGTTAATGTTAATGTATTTATCATACAAATAATAATTGACTATTACTTTCAAAAAGTTGTCAAAAAGCATCAAAAGTTTATAAAGTAAAAAAGCCTATTGCTTTAGAATTTTTTTCTTTATAAAATTCCTCAAACATCTATTAACTAGCTACACTTTACAAAAATTATTGTGTTATATAATTTCTTTGAAGTTGGCATAAGTGTCAAACCCATCCAAGAAGTCTGCCATAACCTGATAACAGAATTCATACTGTTCCTGTAATGTTAACATTAAAAAATTAACAGTTACTAAAGCTATGACTATTGTATTAATATAAACATATGCATTTTTTTAATGTAGTGTAAATTATCATGTAGTACTGGCAATGTACTTTATCACCAAAGCTAGTATAAGAAGAACTAAAGGACAGTTAATTGCATTAATTTGTAATCTTTAGCTAAACACAGCACCTTTAGCACACAACATGTTCCAACACTCACACACAAACACAATTTGTATTGGATATACCAACACACAAATTTGAGGGTCAAAGTACAAAAATGTCATATGTATGTCCATATATAATATATATTCTTGATTGTGTGATAGAATCTAAGTCGCTCTGCTTGCTCACTAACTAGAACATGCTCTGCAATATCAATGAGAAATGTTAATAAAATGTTAAAGATATTACAGGTAAACAAATAATATGAAGACATACTATTACTCAAGATATATTTGTTTCAATTGTTTCATGAACAGAAAGACTAATTAGTTTGGTTTAGCTATTCAACTTTATTCTATTATATCTTAGAACAGGTGAGTATGTGAATCCCATGACACAATTTTCCAATAGTCAAGTCACTAAGAGAATACAATATGATGCTTTATCTACTAGAATTCTGATACATAGAGCATTTTCAACGAATCATACTTTGGAAAGGCAGCTTGATAAGCAGAATCATTTGGTTTAGCGATCCTTAACCGTCTCAGAAGTTTGATTGCTTACCCCTAGAAATCAATTGCCACCGTGAAAAGAATACGAAGTAGGACTTGTGCTGGTATATTCAGTGATCAAGTGTATATTATGTGTGTACAAGTGTTGTGTGTTGCTTGAGAATAGCACAATAAATTAAACAAAAACATTCAACTAATAAAGAAATATTATAACTGCTAGCATTCAAATTTGAATTTCAGTCAGACCAGCTCGCTTGCCATTTGTGCTGTAAAATATCACTAGTTATTGTAATATTGGCTGTTAGTATGAGAAAATTTGCTATTATTGTACTTAATTAGCTCTCTGTTTAAGCTAATGCTATAGCAGCAAGCTTCATGAACATATTAGTAAGTGATAATCAATACCTTATAAGCTACTAGACCAGCTCTTTGAAAGCGAACAGACTTTATAAATTGGAAGACATCCATGACTGCCTCAGACTTCATCCTCTCTATCTGAGCATGTATTGTGATGAACGTGCCACTCCTACCTACTCCATCACTGAACAAAGTACATCAAATATAATAATCATATTTTACTAAGAGCTAAAACTAAAGTTTTAGTAGAAAATTAATGATCTGCATGAAGCACCATTAGTTATACATAATATCAATAATAATTTAAAATAAATTAATAATAGCCAAGCAAAGAAATGTTCTCCCTCTATCAATATATAACTTCCTATTTATATAACGTACTTGCACATCACAACAATAGGTTTGTTTCCTGTACTCATCTGAACATTCTGAACCAAGTTGGCAATCTCCAATATGGCAGAAGTTGAGTTAGGTACAGCATCCTCCTGCCACCTCATGTATTGGAACTGAGTGATGCTGATTCCTGTTGGCATGACAGACGTGCGAGTCTGTTTCTCAACTACTTCAAACTTTCTCACCACATAATCGCTAAATGTTTTCTGGTCTTTGAACGTTACAGCAAGTTTTCCGTAGTCTGCTGTAGTACCTTTACCCTGAGGTCAATAGCGATGACAGACTTCCTATAATTAGTGAAATCACAGATTTGTATGGTAATATAAAATGCTTAAAATAAGAGTATTTTCTTACGGATTTACAATAATGTATAATTGCTTAAGCAAAACTTGTATAGCATATGTGTAGACAAGGACAAATAAAGTTCCCTTGCCAGAAATTTTATTTTAAGTAGCCTAACATGAAGCTTAAACAATGCAATAGAAACAGTAAAAATATTGTAAAGTTTGCTTTACTTACAATAATATTTATTTTTTCAGCAGATCCTATGATAGGTAAAAATTTAAAAAAACAACTTTGATCTAGTTTATTGTTATTACTATCAGCAGATGGCAATAAGTAAAGAAAAACATTTCGTACTGTACTGTCACAAGAGATGTTTCATTGAGTATGGCATTCTTAACTAGAAATAATATTTATTTTTCAGCAGACCCTATCATGTGATAGATAAATAAATTGAAACTCTGAGCTGGTTATTTGTTATTTCTTTTAGCAGATGGCAATATGAAAGATAACATTCATGTACTTTAATATTTTTTATTATATATATATATTTTTGTGGGTAAAAAATAAAACTTTAATCTGATAATTTTTAATTGTGTTAAAAAATGAAACAAAAGCTAGTTTTATTTACACCAAACACTAAATTAAGCAATCACCTAAGGCACTAGTTTTATGTACCATGTACTAATAAAAGCAGCTAATCTTCACTAAATAATAATCATTGCCGAAATGAGAGCAATACTGATTAAATTAAGTTTTGATTGTTGTCATCAACTCATAAAATACAAACTAACTAACAATCTACATTTTATTTTGGAGTTTTTAAAAATAGTCACTCATACTTTCTCATTTTCGTCCATTTTGCAAAGCATGACAATACAGCTACACTCTTGTTCTCAGATCATCCTCCAGTAGTCATTGACAGTATGGGAGAGTGGTCCTTGAGTAGAAATGTATGCACCTTTCTGACGATAACCCTGATATATTTGAAATTCTAGCTTTATGAATAAAAAATTAAAATTGGAGATTCTAACATTATGTATTCACAAGATCAAAAACAAATTAAAAAGACTGATTATTATAAATGTACAAAGAGAAACACAACCAACCTCCACAAAACTGGCATTGATGTAATCACAGCCAGGAATAACGCCTCCTTGCAATATCACTCTAGTATGATTGACTAAAATTAACATTTAAAGTAGCAACACAATTTAAGTTTCAGGTGTGATTGAAGTCACCTTATAATAATGATTACAGTAATAAGAGAGCATACTACTATTATCAATTTACTTTCTATATTAAGTAATGAATACAAAATATTACAGATTAACACAGTCTCTATTAATGAATCAGTTTTCATTATAATTATTTTATAGACACTACAGCTAAAATAAATAATTATGGAGAATGTATAGGATTGGTTATTTTTTCTGCTTAAAACTCAACTACAAGCAATACATCCTTACTGATCAAATCATATTTTTAATATTTCCATTTTAAGTTACTTATTATACAATCTGACATTATGCAGATATTTCATAGCGTGCATCTCATATAAAACATTTTAAGCGATTCTTAATTACGTTTGCTTCATTAACCGCATGACTATTGTCTAAACCCTGTATTTCACTTGTTACTTGTTTCAGTGTCTATAACATAAGAAAACACAATAGCTAAGTAATAATAACAAAACAAAACCTACGAGTAAAAGCTACGAGCAATGAAATTGTTATCTAAGATAAGGTTATATTAACTCTAATAATAAAATATTAAACATAATCAGTTAAGGTTATCATAAGCTGTGTGATACATCAACACAAATACTCTTATTCTGTTTTAAGCGATGCAGTACCGCAACGCTTGAAGAAAAGCTAAGTTTCTAAATACATGCATTTCACACCTAAATCACTAGTGATCAAAAAGCATTTGTAATATCTATACCTCATACAGTTTCTGAAAACCTGACACCTCAGACCCATCCTCTATTGGTCTACTTAATCTTCCAATTGCAATCCTCATATTAGCAGCTGCTACTTCAGTATCTCCACAAGTCAACAACTCATCCAGAGCACTGTGAATGAACATATACTGAGCCTGTACAAGCACAAATAATACAAAAAAAAGGAAATCTTTGAACTACACATAATAATTGTTCAGTTACTCAACAGTGAACTCGTGTAGTTGGGAATTTATATTAAATAAACTGTGGTTGTCTTTACAGCTAGTTAATTTTTTTATGTGGATTATATAATCATATAATGTTTTTAACTTTAAGGTATCAATAAAACTTACTGAAGTCTGCACCATAAGTACTCTTTGCTTTCTCAATCCAGTGACAAACTCGTGTATATTAATGGACTTCTCAGTTTTGATCCTCTCCAGCATATAGTCTAGAGTGATAAATGTTCCAGTCCTGCCCACACCAGCACTACAGTGGACCACCATGAGGTCTGTGTTGCTATAAGGGTCGGACTTGCGCACACGTCTAATGAAGTTAATCATAGAGATGGCATTGGCTGGAACTCCGTGGTCTGGCCAGGCAAGATAGTGGAACAAGGTGACACCGTGGATTGAGGAAGATGAATTATCAGTCTGGGGATAATCATTATTATATTGTACACATTTAGTGTAATATATGAGCATTCTAACCATTCTGTATACTGTTGATTTAATTTTATAGTTCTACTTTGACTCAGTAAAACAAAAAATATGAAATTGATAACTTTGTTACGAAATAATACTGATTTGAAAGAGAAAACTCTACAATCATTCTCAGTTATTTTTATTTACTAATTAAATCTTTTCAGATCCACAAACATGTAACTTATTTATTTACACAGGAAAGGTTTTACTCATGTACATATAAAAATCCTAAAAGTTCGAATTTAACTTTGGTCTAAAAGCATTACAATCCTTAACTTTTTTTTTACAGTTAACTATAATTAAAACCTCAATGTGCTGCAACAATTAAGTTATAAATGCTTTCTAAATTAATGTAAGTTCAATTAATATACTAGTAGTCATGATTTAGTTAGAATCACTAATTTTAATATGAAGCACTTACCTGCTTGATTGTCATCTTTTTAACAACAAACTCTGAAAATTGAAATGAAGATTTCAAATCTACAACAAGTGAACTATTGGGAGATGGCACAAATGATTCAGTTGTACTGTTGGGCCACTATTCCTCACATTGTTTCTGTATATAAATTATAAAAATATTATGTACGTTTTTGTAATAGCTAAATAAATTGATAACAGATTTCATTATATTGTTTATGAATACCTTTCCTTCAAATACTTTAGTGAGCATAACAATAGTGGGAGACTTTTGCTCCCAGACCATACGCCAGAAATCATCCAATGAATTTTCCATTGGGCCTAAAAATAATATTTTCATACAAAAAATAATATTAAAATGTTTAAAATGTATAAAAGTTTACATGAAGCCATCAACTAACAACAAACTTGAGCAATAATTGTGATATCACTATACTTATTACAACAATATCACAATACTTATTATTATTAATACAATCTGCAATCTGAATATTAACAATTTCTGATCCATCCAAGACAAAACAAATTAGTTACTAGAAATACGGGGGGGGGGGGGGGGGGGTAAATTCAATAAAATGTCGTGTTTAGGCTATTTAAAAAGTAAGAAAATCTGAAGGTTTCGGCTCCTCAATACAAAAGGAAAAAATTGATGCCAAATGATTGCGTTTAAAAATCCAATTTATATCTACTGAGGAAATATATTCATTGCTAGTTTTATTGTTCATGAAAGTGTCAAAATAATTGTATATCCAAATGTTAAACAGCAATAATCTAAAAATAATACCTTGTGCTGCTATGTAGACTTTACTTCTACCAAATCCCTATAAAATGCATTAATGTTCTTATAATGATGCTATAATATCAATTTTAGCACACTTACATCTACATAGCTGGCATTGATATAGTCTGAGTGTTCCATGTCTGGTATTTCACTCAATACAACACGATTAAAGTCATCTGAATGCAAATGTATTATTATTTATTTGATTATAAGATTAAATTAAAATATATATATTAAAATCAAATGCTCTCAGCTCTAAATGCCAATATGTTACATTAAAACTCCTTTCGACTTCATCCCAAAGTCCTCTACAGAGGTCGAAAAGTTGGGTTATTTTTTAATTAAAAATAACTTGAGGTTAAAACTGAAATTATTGTTATTATTATTGTTATTTCAGCTGAAAATGATTGACTCAGCAGTAGTCGTCCATATTGTCCAGGAAGTCTTCTTGGTCGGTGTCATACTCAAATTCTATGCCCTCCAAGCTGTCCATAATCGTTTATAGCTGAGTTATTAAAGCTCGAGCATAAAAGTATAATTATAAAATACAGCTAATTTGTGTAGCCACACATTCATTACACTAGTGTACATACTAGTACATACATGGATAGATGTTACCAAATCTGTTTCTTGCTCAGTTCTCAGGAATGACACCAGTACTGAATTCATACTGCGGTGCTTTGTCTATAGACTATAATATATAAATAGGAAATAAATATAATATGTATAGCTATAACACAGTATAAATGTATTATAATCTCACATTGTACTCCGTCTCAAATAGCTTGTCTCGATCAGCACGCATCCATGAGACATGAAACTTAAACTCATTTAATGGCACCTGCTTTTGATAATGTTGATCTAAAACATGTTGAATGTTACCATTAATCAACAAAAGTATTATATTAATTAATATTTACCTAAAAATCCTGTATTCTCATAAGTCTGCTCAATACCATGTTCAGCACTGGCACTACAAAAAAGGTGGCATTTCCTGAGTACAGTTTGAATCAGAAATTAATATGAAATGTCAGGCTTGACTTTCATGAGTTACAAATCAACTATCAGGTACAGGAAATTTCACATTCTACTCTAGTTTCATGATGTGCATGAAATATGATATGCGGTGGTAATGTAATTCCATGAAATGTGATATTCCTGAAAAAATTCATGAAAACATGAAATTTGGAATTTCCATAGCTATTTCATGGAACATGAAACATGGACTGTAGCTGAAATTTCATGATGTCAGAAATTTCAAACGTTAAATAATGAGGCTTGTGTTTCCAGCTGTTCACATCTATAGCTAAACTTTGTTCAACAGTTGTTATTTGAATAAAAATTTTCTTTCTAAAATTAGCTATTTATTACTTAGCCATGTGTTTCCTTGTTTCATTATTTTGTTTAGATGCATTTTTTTAATTTATTGTTTAATTTACACTACATGAAAAAGCCCAGTTTACAAAGTTTTCACAAATTTATATGCAGCATATACATCATAGTTTCCTTTCTTTTACCAAGACAAGTGTACAGGCACAATAGATCAAGTAACACCTGAGGTGTACTAGGCATATACTGGAGTTTACTGCAGAAGTGGTAAGTTTACAGATAGTTTAACACCAAATACTTGGAATTTACAGATGGACTTGCAGGATGTATACACTGTGAAAAAATAATGGCAATTACTGATGGCAATTGTAAGGTAGGTGGTAACGGGTTTTCAACACAGGTAAACTAAACAAAAGCATTAGGTAATGGTCATCAATTTTCAATTTTTCAATCATTAAAGGTTTAAAATAATAGAAAAAGTGATAAAAGTAAAAATGAGTAAATTAAAGTAGGCGACTTTGTAATAAGTTTATAAGTATTCATTTTATTGATTTCTCAGTGGCCCAAATGTTCACTCACCCTACTGCTCCTTGCATTAGCACTACCAATTCTACCAAAGGTACAATCAGTCTATGCTATTGCAGTATCTGAACAATTTAATGTAGTGCTGAAGATTGGCACGCAAAAAGTGTGCTTACTAAAGACGAGTATTTTTAAAGGGTAACTGCGGTGGAAAAAAAAAAATTCTGCAAACATCATAAATAATACTCTTATATCATGCTAAAACATGGCCCAAAACCATTTGACCCAAAACTGAGTGGATGCTTCAAAATAGCACCTTTATTTTCAGCTATTTGGTCATTAATTTTCACTTCCTGTTGTGGGCGTGGCCTCGCGATGACGAGTAAAAGGTTTCCTGTCTACCCACATTGGCTGGACTATGGATACTTGAGAGTGCTAGCAGCCATAGCAGTGCAGAGAGTGATCCCAGCAGTTCTGAGGTTAGCTTAGAATATGATTCCTCCTCCTTTACATCTGAAGCTGGAAGTAGTTGTGATCCTGAAGTGCATACATTTATGTATGAGCCAGTAGTAGCCTCAGCTAGTTCCCATAGTGAAACTGAAGAAGACAGTGATTCTGATGAGGGTGTTCATCCCAGGCTTCTTAACTTAGATTGGTAAGTTAGTCACTACCAGCTATTAGTGGATATACCATTACATGGTGTGTGTGTGTTCTCCAAGGTGTTCATGTAAAAGTTGCATAATACTAATGCCGACTGGAGTAGAGTGCGTCTGTTGTAAAGAAATCTCTAAGATAGTGGTAAAACTACTTCAGAAGGAGTTGGATGCATAGTGCTTCATCCTGGATGTCAAGTCCCAATGAACTTTCACATAACTAGCTGCAGTCACTATGACTGTTGCATGTTTTGTAATGTGTGCTCTTAGCAACTAGTGTCTGTTGTGTGTTCATTTGTGTTGTATATTAGTTACGTGTCTCCGTTATTTTTGTCACTTTTTCTATGGGCTGAGCCCTGGATATATTTACCCTAGTGTCTAGCTCAGTCACAGAGTATTTTCTCATGAACCATTGCTTCACTTGGATAAGACAAAAACCTAAATTTCTCTGGTTATTAGTCAGGTTGGGCAAACCGGTAGAGAAGATTATCCTAGTGTGGTTTTCTCAGCACTTGGGAGTACCTGAGCAGCAGAGGAGACCCACATTTGGTGGCAGCAGCTAGCAAGAAAAGTACCCACACTCGAGTGATTAAAATGTCAGGTTCTGGGAAAGAAAAGAAGACTCAAAAAGGAGGTGCCAAAGCAAAGAATGTTAAAGAAAGGGAATAATTAGATGAAGAGTGGTCTGACTCAGGTTCCATGGCTTCAGATGCATCTACGATAGCTGGTCCAACAAGTGAGATTAAGCAAATGGAGTTACTACAATCTTCAATGGCACTCATGATGGAAGCTATGGCAAAGAATGAAGCTTACAGACAGGAGGAAGCAGTATTGAGACGTGAGGAACTGGATAAACTTAGAGAAGATGCTAAATTAGCCGAGATGGAGTTAGAAGCTCAGAAAACAGCTCAGTTTGCTCAGCATGAAGCTGAGAAACAGCATTGGGCTAAAGAGGAAGAAAGTAGGAGGAATTATGAAGAGAAACATTTTGAGATATCGAAAGAAAACAGAAAGAAAAGAGAAGCATTGGAGATGGATTTTAATCAGAGACGAGAGAATGACAGGATAAAAGAACGTCAAGATCGAATTAGCAGAGATATTGTAAAGCAAATTCCATTATGGGATGATAGTACAGATGCTGAATCTTACCTGGAAATGTTTGAATTGGCTATAGAAGAGGCTAAGCAACCTGAAGATTACTGGGTTCCAACCTTACGGAAACTTCTTACAGGAAAAGCCTTGGCCACATATCGGGAGATCTCTCCGGGAGCCACATCTTCATTTGCTGAAGTAAAGTCTGATATTTTGAAGAGGATGGGTGCAACAGTTGAGAGTGCAAGGAACGTGATTTGGCTTCAGATGCCTAGACTTGATGATAATTTGGAGACGTATACAAAGGAATTGATGACATCTATAAACAGACTAAAGAGACTAAAGAGCACATGGAAAACACCAGAGGATGCAGCACACGAGTTATTTGATGGAGTTCTGCACAGAATCTTTCACCAGGAGACCTTGTTGCTGCTACGAGATGGAACTGATGAGTCTCCATTTAGAAAAGCTGAAAAGTTAAGGCAGATCTGGTCATCGCGGGACTATTATGGAAGAAAGAGCATGCTGCGAGGAAAATATCCGTCCTTTGGCTACCGACGACCCAGATACCGGGATGAGCTAGCTGGCGGACTCAAGACTGGGACATCTCCAACTGTGGTAGAAAACACCTTGGAGAACACACACATACCATGTACTGGTATATCCACTAATAGCTGCTAGTGACTAACTTATCAATCTAAGTTAAGAAGCCTGGGGTGAACACCCTCATCAGAATCACTGTCTTCACTGTCTTCTTCAGTTTCACTATGGGAACTAGCTGAGGCTACTACTGGCTCATACGTAAATGTAAGCACTTCAAGATCACAACTACTTCCAGCTTCAGATGTAAAGGAGGAGGAATCATATTCTAAGCTAACCTCAGAACTGCTGGGATCACTCTCTGCACTGCTATGGCTGCTAGAAGCACTCTCAGTATCCATAGTCCAGCCAATGTGGGTAGACAGGAAACCTTTTCCTCGTCATCGCGAGGCCACGCCCACAACAGGAAGTGAAAATTAATGAACCAAATAGCTGAAAATAAAGGTGCTATTTTGAAGCATCCACTCAGTTTTGGGTCAAATGGTTTTGGGCCATGTTTTAGCATGATATAAGAGTATTATTTATGATGTTTGCAGAATTTTTTTTTTTTCACC
>WLWD01002800.1_pt1 | contig 65082 bp, 43 predicted proteins | sample 6712731 | NCBI WGS metagenome assembly WLWD01 (sample SAMN12718690, study PRJNA576275) | sponge metagenome | isolation source: marine sponge | host: Mycale hentscheli | place: New Zealand: South Island, Marlborough, Capsize Point | collected 2014-11-01
TGTGTGAGGTGGAGGTGGATCCCACTTTTTTGGGTGAGGTTGAGTACGTGTTAGGTTGTTTTTGTGATTACATTTATGATGTGGTTTCAGATTACATGTGTGAGGGTGGGGGTGGAGTAACATGGTGTGAGGTGGAGGTGGAGTACTATGGTGTGAGGTGGAGGTTGGGAGTACATGTGGGTGAGGTGGGTTGAGCACCAGGTAATGAGTGGGGTGGGTACTGTATGAGGGTGGGGGGCCACAGATAACAATGTTTGAGGTGGGGGTGGAGTACATGTGTGAGGTGGAGGTGGAGTACATGGTGTGAGGTTGGGGGTGAGTACATGTATGAGGTTGGGGTAGAGTACATGTATGAGGTGGGGTGGAGCACATGTATGAGGGGAAGGGTGGAGCACATGTTATGATGTGGGGGGGGAGCAACAATGTGTGAGGTGGATTGGAATACATGTGTGAGGGGGGGTGGATACATGTGTTAGGTTTTGGGGTGGATACATGTATGGAGGTGGGGGCAGACTAAACTGTGTTAGGTGTGGGTGGGTTACATGTGTGAGGTGGAGGTGGAGTACATGTGTGAGGTGGAGGTGGAGTACATGTGTGAGGTGGGGTGGAGCACATGTATGAGGTGGGGGTGGAGCACATGTATAAGGGGGGGTGCAGTAACTTTATTATCATTATATATATTTATTTATATACTAAACAGAACATGATAAGTTCACTGAACATTGTGTCAGACCTACCAGTGCTAGTGTGCTGGCCATATCTGATCATAAACAACTTGTGTTTCCATATATGCTGAGACTACCACTGACCAAAACAACAATTCAGGATATTAGATATTAGGAAGCAGGAAATAAATAGGGCATTGAAGTTAAATTTAATTATTGAAGAATTTAATGACTGCAATTTTTTTTGTGACTTTTGAACGAACACTTTCAACAAGAAAAAAAAAACTCGCACAGTGTCCCTATAAATTAGTCACTGTACCAATGGTGCTTGTACACTATAATGATTATCATGACATTATTTCACCATCCAGCGGATACAAAATGTAATTTTTTAAAACATTAACTGGAAGAAATGGGAGATATTAAAGTATAGAATAATCTATAAAAAATAATAAGTAATATAAGCAAATGTTGACATATGTTGTGTGTTATTAAGAGTCACTTGTGGTTAGTTCTTCAAAATGAACATCTATTAACATGTGATTATCAGCTACTATTTCCCAGCCTGGATGGCAAGTTATATATTCTTAGTTTTGTATCATTTGTTCAGTTCTTACCTTGTCCAGTCGTGTGCACATTACATTTACTCTTGCTAGTGCTTATTTTAATATTATACTAAAATGTATTGAGGCAAGTCTTACCTTAGAGTATACGATGGCTAGCTACTAAGTAGAACTGGTGGCAGCGTTACATAAAGCAGAGAGTTAACAATACAGCTTTGTTTTCAAGTTCATTACAGCTTTGGAGGAATGTGCTCTCGTGAGGGAGAAAGGATTATAGATCCCTACACAGATGGTTTATCCACCTCCCACAACTTTTAATGTGGTATGTTCACATTATAGATTTTACTACCTCCCTAAGGTGGTAGGTCAGAATACACAGTCTAGTTGTTGTACCCAACTCTTTCTCTCATATAAATCATACACTGAGTATGAAGTTGTATTACAGAAATAATCCTGACCCACACACCATGGCATCAGGTATGGCCATTGGATTTCAGTGTTAATACAGGGACAGTTCAATTCTGTGGTGTTACTATTCTCACCATATGCAGCCACAAACGACTACAAGTGACTTCTATTATCAAGTGGTCCATGTGTTACAGACATGCCATGTATATAATCCGACTCAATAGATGCATTATATCTGCTGATAATATCATAAAAATGTTGATTCAAATCCCCAACCTAGTATCCTCCCACACACAGTGGAGTAATTAACAGGATACATATAGGTAGAGGCACTTATAAAATGTTTTTTTTTTATCCACCACTTCAACTAATGACTTGCTATAGGTTTGGCTCTTTTCTGTATACTCGATTTGTTTCTTCTGGACATTCATGCAGAGTAGCTCTAGTGAGATTATAGTTGATTGCATACATACCACTGGCAGCATGTTGTTAATATTTAAAACCTGTTGATATGTTATGGTAATAATAAACAACATTAACTACAATAAACACAATAATTGATATAAAAAATAACAGACACTTCAACTATTACATAATTGTGATTCATTTTGGCAACAAAAAAAATAAACAGAATGAATTATATTGTGTGCAAGTTGGCATTTCTATAACTAAATGAATAACATTGACCAATTAATTGAACTACTACACTAGTTAAAAGTTTCTTGTTATGGGATTTGTTATTGAAGGCAAAAATGTGTCCGTTTCGGGTATAATATTGTCAGAATATATTATTGTTGGATTTGTCATGTAATGCATTTCAATTCTATGCAGCCTCATTTTGTTAACATTCACACCTTGATAAGTTCTCAGATTTTTCAATTTCTTTAGAAAGTATTTCATGGATTCTGTAATATCTAAGGCTCCAGGGTGTCTGAACGTTGCATCAACTATAACCATATTCTCTTCCTTATAAACTTTACAATTCAATGTATCCTTTTCATTCTTCTCAACTGTATAATCCCATTCACTTATTTCCGTATTGAATTTAATTGTATAATCATTTACATGCAAACGCTTAATCATTCTTAGAATTTCATTGAAAGTACGTACTGGTAGTACGTCATTTTGCATGCACTCTTTTGGAAGCTCTATTTTAAATCTAATATTATCTCCAACATCGTTTCTTATTGCATCCATCCATTTCTGTATTCTAGTTTGAAGAAGTCGGGAAGTAGAGTCCAATGTGGCATCATCTAGTTGAATCTCAATGTCATTTATTGATATATATTTACCTACTGGAATCATACACTTTTGTTCTACAGCATCATCATCTTCAGCCCTTTTAACCTTGCACATCACTCTTTGTACGTCATTTTGCATGTTCACTATTGGAAGCTCTATTATAATTCTAATATTATTATCTCCAACATCGTTTTTTATTGCATCCATCCATTCCTGTATTCTAGTTTGAAGAAGTCGGAGAGTAGAGTCCAATGTGCAATCACCTAGTTGAATCTCAATGTCATCTATTGATTTAAATTTATTTGCTAGAATCATAGATTTATGTTTTACAGCAGCATCATCAGCCTTTTTAACCTCATCATACAGCTCAGCATAAGTACCATGACCATTCAAAAACTTTTGAAATGTTTCGGTAAAGTTATCATGTTTATTATTATCATATATCGGGGTAGGCCAACAAGCACTACTAGATGTAATTGCAACACCCTTAATAAAAGAAGGTTCATTGTTTTTTCTAACATCAAACATACCTGCGCTATGACAGGCATGAAATATACATGTGATATTGCATTCAGCTGGAAAATCATTAAAAATAACTTGTAACTCTTCATCTGAAAATAGCTCAATGTCATCTCCTACTTCGTTATAAAAAACTAGGTTTTCTTTACGAGTTTCCTCATCCAATAACACTGGATACTGAGCATTAGTAGTACCATGACCATAGTAATAAAATAAAAATAGTGATCTTGTATTGTTTCTGGCAATAGTTGCAAAATTTCGTAGAGTGGTAGTAATCCTTGTTTTGGTTGGAAAATTCATCTCAGTTGCACCTTTCGTGTCCCACAACTGAGTTATATTACAATCTTGAAAATTATGTTTATTCATTAGCTTTGGTTTTATTCTGTCAAAGGAAAAGGGACAGATAATTGGTTTTGGTTGTGTTTTCCTGTATGTTATACAGACTAGTAAAGCATGTCGTGAACTTGTTGATGACAGCTCGCTTAATGTGGACGTTCGAGGTTTTGTTGTATTCACACTGTTACTTTGTTCAAAATTGTTGGAAAATACTTTTCCTGCAGTATTGATGCTACAAGGAGTATCAATAATGCTAGGTTTTTTTAATTCATCACCTTGTCTAATCGTGGATTCATCTTTAGACTTAGGACAGCACACACACATTGATAAAATGGAATCATTTGCTATGCTTTCACAAACAGATCCAGGAGCAGCTCCTTTTATCCCAAATAGCAATAAGGAACTGTTTTCATCAATAGATCGTACTAGTCCACTGCCAAATGATTCAACAGCACACATCAATTGTTCGCTTAAATGTTCGATTAAATTTTTCTTGAATTTCGCATTTAAAAAAACAATGACAACTTTTCCTGTAGGAATGCCATACAATTTTGACTCCAATTCTGTCAGCGTATCATCAATTTCCCAGCTGAATGGATCAATAACAATAATTTTCATAGAGTTTTCTGATACACGAATCATTTTTTCATTAACAAAAATTTTTCCGGAGTCTTTGAGTGATAATGCCTTTAATACAGTATATTCTTTGTCAATATTTATTCCCCAGATAGGGAGACACATGTGGCATTGTGCAGTTGAAGAACTAGACCGTGCTTCAGCAAGTATCGTCTTGTTGCCCTTGACTGACATGAAACAATATGAGTCACCCATTCCCAGTTTTTTTACTTCAGTGCTACCAAGAGATTCAATGGCATCCTTGGCTGAATCAGTGAGGTTCAGTGATGCAGCAGTATTCGCAACAATGACAATGATGCTACCCTTAGGCTGTTCATTTATCAATGTGACTAATTCTTTTGACTGAATTTCACCAGCATTTACATCGAAATCACATTTTTTTTCTAAATTATAGCTCTGACCATCAAGTACTGCTACGTGTAACCCACAAGTATCACTGGTGTTTAGTATGGGCATGTTTTCCATATATATTGATGCATGGCAGCAACTTTCTGTAACTTTAGATTTAGCATAAAGACGGTAAAAAGGTCTTGAAAACAAACTGGTTGTGAACTGACAGGTCAATTGAACTGCAACTACACACTTTTTATGGTGAATTTCTGGTAAAGATCCTGGAGGACAACCTTTCCTGCCTACAATTGCCCAGCGGGAATCTTTGGAAAAATTCGAAATTTCTTCATCAAATTCTTTCTTTTTTTCAAAATTTGAAATTTCAATACTTCCAATCTGTTTCAATGCTTTCTTGGCATTGTTATCAAAATATTTGAAGTCTCCATTTCCCAGTAAAAACCCAGCTACGATTTTACCCACAGGTATTTCTTGGATAAATCCTACAAGTGCAGTGGATATACCTTTATCGTCATGGACATTGAAAACTTCAGACTGTTCATAAGATCCAGTGGAAGGCTCAATTACAACAAGAGCAATACCTTTAGATAAAGCCGACTTAGAAACAACAATGCCATCGATAGATACAAATGTTGAATTTGGCATTTTATCTGAACTACAAACAATATTAACCCCATCACAATATAACGGGTCTATTGGTAATAAAGCTAGGCTCTGTGCTTCCTCATTAATTTCACTCAGTGTTTCAACAACACTTCCTTTTCCAGCTCCTTTATGACCTATGATGGTCCAGGACTTGTTTTCAATGTTACCATCATACTTATTGCTACCGATGTATTCACCTGCTCTTATGGCCTGGGCAGTATTTTGATTGCCAACTAGTGATACAGCTACAATTCTTCCACATTTTAAATCATTTATAAAAGATACAAATTCTTGTACTTCATTTTCTTTATAATATTTAGTTTCAGATATTTCAAGTGAATTTTGATCTATTTCAATCGCTATTATGCATTCATTTTTCTCTTTATCAGTTTTGTATAAAACACCATCAACAAATATCGCAGCAACAGTATAAGATACTGCATGAACTGTGGTAGCATATCTTTGTATGTTTATAGGGATTTTGCAAGTAAAATCAATTTTATGGCGATCTATAAACATTTTCTCATAGGCTTTTCCAGGAGCACTTCCTTTTACTCCAACAAGAGCAAGACCATGACCAGGCAATAGTGTGTGTATTTGGCAAGAACCAAGGGTCATAATAGCTGTCTTCGCTTTCTCATTTAAAATATTTTCAGTTAAAACTCCTCTAGTACTCATCAATACAATTGAATTATATGGGATTTTGTGAATGTAGTCAACAAACTCATCGGGGAAGTGAAAAAATTTTAGTGGTTGTCTTTTTTTTTCTTTTACATTTAAATAAGTCACAAGAAATCCATTTTGAGTGTAAGTTTCTTCTGTAAGAGAATATACATGCCCATTGCATTCAAAATGATAATATTTTCGAAAGCCAACTTTAATGGAGATTGAGTATTCAACCTACAAATATTTAATAATTTCAATTTACTTCCTCGATAACAAAACATGTAAAATTGATATGAATTTAATGAACATAAAATGTACTTATTCCTGATATAATATTCTCAGTTATCAAGCTCTGACCCTTCTTAATAATTAGATGAACCTTTCTTCATCAAATGGCCTAAATACAAGGAAAGGTATGAAAACATCTCAGAAAGAATCTCAGTTGTCACCTGGGAATTGAACCCAGGACTCCTGGCTTTAGCCACCAGTGCTCTATTATTGATAATTAAGATGATAAAGCCTCTGCGGAGGGGGAGGTGTTTCCGGTTGACACCGAAATGGTGTTCTGATGACATATTATTATTAGTGGTCTGTTGAGTATGAGACTGGCAAGCGGTACTACTCTACAGTATAAAGGTAAAATGTGAAAGTCTTGGAAGTCGTGGGTTGTCGTAATTCAGTGGCTAGAGCACTGGTGGCTAAAGCCACGGATCCTGGATTCTATTCCCATCAACAACTGAGATTTTTTTCCACATTTTTACCTTTGCTACTATTTATATAGATCCCATTGACTGAGAAAGGTTAATTGTAATCAAATATTCTTGTGCTTTAATGCAAAAATGCTACATTCACATGATAGCTATACAAACTTGCTCTAAAAATTCTTTCATCAGGTATCAAATATTTAAGCATACTTGCTGGACTTGGTTTACAGAATAAAAAAGTTTGCATATAATATTGGATATGTAAGATAAGTGAGTAAATTACAATAATCAAAGGACAAGATCAAGGCACTCGTTATAGGGTTTGAATGAACTGCTAGTATTTTTCAGTACTACACATGCCTGGCAATCTACCCGTGAATTTCTAATCAAGGCATGATTATCTCATGCAGGCCAATAGAGTTATCAATTCATATATTTGTTCATAACTTGTGCCATTGAATAACTGCAGTTATACCAGTTAACAGTTGCACTCAAACTACTTGAGAATACACAGTCAGTCAAGTGAAAACTGAGCATGTGATACATTGACGTTCTCTCCTCTCTCTTTCTCTCTCAATAATCAATAGGTTAAAGCATTACATAAAGCTAATCTTTTTATTTGAATTGAGTTATACAAAGTTTCAGTTGTAAACCTCCTTTCTTCTTTTCCTTTATTTAACATGCATGCAAGTCAAATTGCTGAGAGGCCTTAGAGCTATAACAATAACTTACCTCACTCTTTAAAGCTGTATCTGCTGGTGAGTCCTTACTAGATGCCACTACAATTATAAAAATATGCCATTGTAAGTTACATTATTTCTCCTTTTAATAGAAGAAGTCGAAATTATCTGGTTATTTCAATATAAGAGTACTTACTATTTATGCCAAATACACTGCACAAAACCAGATGCTCAATTTGGAACTAAGGACAAGAAGTCAAAATTTTAGAAATCTTTATATAGCCATTGATTACCATTATTCATATTTAACTAGTGTGGGAATAGTTTTCTCAATGGCCATGGACACTAGTACACAAGTGCTCACTAGAGGATATTCACAGAACTATGGAACAGTATGATTTTCTAACTTATAGTGTCCCTTTCCCTACTTAAGGGGTGGGTACCTATTCTGTCAGTACACAAGTGCTCACTAGAGGGTATTCATTGAAGTATGGAGTAGTAACTTAGTGTCCCTTTCTCTACTTAAGGGGTGGGTACCTATTCTGTCAGTACACAAGTGCTCACTAGAGGGTATTCATTGAAGTATGGAGTAGTAACTTAGTGTCCCTTTCTCTACTTAAGGGGTGGGTACCTATTCTGTCAGTACACAAGTGCTCACTAGAGGGTATTCATTGAAGTATGGAGTAGTAACTTAGTGTCCCTTTCTCTACTTAAGGGGTGGGTACCTATTCTGTCAGTACACAGTGCTCACTAGAGGGTATTCATTGAAGTGGTGGACCTATTCTGTCAGTACACAAGTGCTCACTATAGAGGGGTATTCACAGAACTATGGAGTAGTAATGATTTTCCTTACTTTGTAGTTTACCTTCCTTTTGAGGGGTGTGGTACTATATGCACACAAAAGTGCTCACAAAAGAATAATCATAGAAGTATGAGGCCACTTGTGCAAATATGCAATGCATTTTAGAAGATGCTTCAAATTAGCAGAAATTAGTTAGATAGTTTGTAGGTTGAATATGAGGTAAGAGAGAGATGAACACGGAAGTGTGGGGAGTAGTTTTCCTCATATATATATATAATATATTATAAAACATACAAACAAAGATTTTAATTTGTCAAACTACTGTTCCACCTGCCAGATTGAATTCATGATTTTTGTTGCTGTACTGCGAAGGTAGCTAAATAAACATTCTAAAATAGATGCCAGAGCACAGAGATCCATGAGCTCAAACACAAATTATTCCATCCCGATACAACAGCAGGACTATCTCGTATCATCACTGAAAAGGAGATTGAGTGGTCATTTATTCCTCCCAGGACATCACATATTGGCGGTCTCTGGAAGGCAGCTGTAAAGTCTATGAAGACTGTGCTCAAGAAACGGCTTAAAACCTCATCTGCTCAACTACTCTCAAATGTACCCTTCCTAACTCTACACCTGTCCATCAACTGCACTTGTCCTTTACTACAGTAAACTTCATAACTCTAGCTAGACCTGTACTATACCACAGACTCCACTTACCATGTACCTGTCCTTGATCGCTAATCCTGGACAAGTACACTTCATATAACATGCATCTGACAGGTATATTATAGAACATAGCTACAATGTTGCCAGCATCTGCACTGTACTATGACACTACACCTTCCCTACCCTCGTGATAATTCATTTTGCCTGTACAGTTTTCCAGGATTAGTGCTGGGAACAATCTAGTATCAGGGTAGTTTAAAACTTAAATACAAGTTGTCTACCCACATAAATACTAGGCTGTGATCTACTATTAAGCCATACTATATTTTGTGTGCGTTTTATTTACAAACCAAAAACCCTTTTCCAGTTTAGAATAGGTAAGTATCGCTTAGCAAAAATATGAAAAAAACTTTACCATAAAAGTAAGAATTCTCGACTGGAAATGGTTGTCGAAGGCATTGTTACAGTCCAATCGCCACACCGGAAGTAAAGAATTGGCGTGCGGTTTTACCGTTGGTCTGAGCTCACTTTTGGTCGTTTTTTCCAAGCTTTATATATAACTGTCTAGCAAGTCATTCTGCGCCGGTATATGCGCTTTTACTGGGCTACTGTGGCTTGCGTGTAAACATTTTTGTTGATGTTCAACACAGAGCAAAATACTCGCCTACACATTTAATGGTCAAGACTCCAGTTCCCAGCATGCTATCTCCATTTATTTTAATGAAGCCAACAGCAGCAGCAGTATTTTATTGTTAGATATACCAAATTATGAGTTGTTCTCAATAAAACTGCATGTTGTATTACACCAGTAAAGAATACTAGCCACTACAACACAATAACAAGCAGTTGTGAAGTGTCTTTGTGAAGAGTTTTCTTATAAATAGCTACTTCTGAGTGAATTATATTAATCATGTGAATATAATAGTATGACAATGATTGATATAAGTCACGAGTCAGTATTCCCAGATATCCAGGAAAACTGCAAGACCAATTCTTGTGCCTGAAAACTATGTCTGTAAAGATTTTCTGCAAATATGTCAATAGCATCTAAGTGAAGAATTGTAAAGGATTGAGAATTGAGAAAAACAACAACGAAGGTTTTGAAGACTATCAACAATTGTAGCAGTAGACAGAGAATGAGCTTGTCAGCTACAGCACCCTCGGAGGAGTTGTGAATTATATTATACTTGAGGCTCTAAGGGTAGCATCATTGTCATTGTTGTGAATACTGCATCACTGAAACTACAATGCCTACAAGGTATTAACAGAGTTACCTGTTTTCTAATTGAACTATATGCTGAGTGCTAAACCTCCCAATAGGCAACTGCGTTCCACTCTCAACTGTCTGCCGATGATCTAAAGCTCACCAATATGACTTACGTACTCTAGCTCAACCATTCCCTTAAATACCTCCAAATGGTAGCTTTAAGTTAAGGGGGGAGGGGTTACCCACGAATACTTACAATCATAATAGTTCAGTACATATTGTACTTGAGTAAGGATATTACATTATGTATGCTTGACTCTCCGCCCACCTTTACCTTGAAATAGCACACTATAGTCAGTATGTGCATCTATGTAGTGGTGTACTTGGTATGAATATGCTACTTTGCTGGCTTGAAAGTTGTAACAGTTATAAAGGAATGAACTTAATAATCTTGTTTGTTTTTTTGGTTATGTAAGTTAAAAAAATTCTTGTTGGTAAATTCATTTACCCATTTAAAGAACATAGTAGGCACCAAAAAAATATATAGAGTGTGATTTGGAGTTGAAAATTTAGGACTGTTGTGGTTACATACATACATATATACATTATATACATACAAGCATACATACTTACATATATACATACACACATACGTACATACATATATACATACATACATACATATATAGATGCATACACACATACATGTTTACATACAAACTATAGTGACATGCTTGAGCACAATTGGCGAGCGAGCCTAAAAAAACTACACTAGATTGATTTTAATTTCCAACACCCAAGCTACTAAAAAAATAAAGGTCGTTTAAAGGGTAAATTACGAGTATATGGTAAACGGGATTCAATGCCATAGTAACCACTCGTGGCAACTGTTTGGATTAAAAACAAAAAACAAAAAAAAATACAACAAAATACAGAATAAGTCAAGTTATTTATATGTTTTCTTTGTTCTATATTCTTTAGTTAAGTAGTAGCAACACACAATAATTTCACACAACTTGACATACCTACATAAGACTTGCTTTGTGTTTGGTTAGTCTAGTGGACAATGCATTTTCAAGTAAATATTTTGTGTAGGGCTTATAAGTGTGACAAATAACGCATTGACTTACCACTGCCACTAACTTGAATAGAAATGGAAATCAGGTAAGTTTCTTAGTTTTAGCTGCAGACGCAAAAGAATTCAAAATGATAAACAATTCAATTTCTAGGATGATACGGGTAATGTTCGATAAACCTGAGGATTCTGTTTAGTGAAGTTTGGGATGGGGTCGAACACGCAACTAACACAAAAATGCTAGGGTCAAAGCACAAAATTGACATGCGTACATCCAAACATATAATATAAACAAATATCCACAATGTCAATTGTGTTACCCCTGATAGTGTCTCGCTCACTTAGCTCGCTCGCCAATTAAGTACATATCTGCACATACATGTATATATATATTGGTCACAAATACCGTTTTATATTCTTTATCACATATTATGTATATTATATCTATGTATGTCAAGTATCAAATTAATGGACTGCTCATGTCTGGTATAGTGAAATTCACACAAAGTTTCATTATGGTTGTTCAATCATTTTCAGGTGGAAATTCAACCTAGCAATATTAATGCTGTAATCCCATACGAGTTCCCATGAACCATTTGTGTTCATTAATTTAATACTCAATATTAATATACCACGTCCAGAATGACTCTTCAAAATCAAAATTCAGAGGCTTAGCTAGCTCACCTAAAGTGGGGGGGCTGATATCGCGCCAAAGCAATCACTACATTAAAGTTAATATAATGTAATGCACAATTATTTCACTATTGTAGTAAGTTAAACAAAAAGTACAAATTGCCAAAGTATCTTTTTCTTTCACCATGTTTTTCAACAAATTCTTCAGCTATCAAAATTAAATCCAAGTTTTCTGTAAGCTCTTTGTGAGCATTTAAAAGTAAACAGTTATTTAAACATTTTTCTGTCTTACTTGAACGTAAGTAAGTATTTATTCTCTTCATAGTTGAAAATGTTCGTTCAGAGGTGGCAGAGGTTATCGGAATTGTACACATAAGACGAAGTAATTTATGTACAGAGGGTAGCATGTCCTTCAAAACTCCATTGTTCTTGCTCATTGCACTGCACATGGTGTCAACTGAAGTAACTAGCCTAACTTCAGGCAGTCCTTGCTTGATAATATCATGTAACAATGGAAGTTGCATCCTCAAGTTTGAGAAATCAAGATCTGAATATAATGTGAAAATCAGGTAAATACAAATGTGTCTGGTTACTTATATTCAATACATGTGTATTGTATAGTTGGTATAAAAGGGGGGGGGCTCTAGCCCCCCCCCCCCAGCCCCCCCTGTAGCTATGCCACTGTGTACATATATGTGCGTATTAAGTACCTTCATAATACAAACAAATGTGTATTATTGTAATAAATTGATATATAGAAGGAGGAACACTGAACCCCCCCCCCCCCCTTTAGCCCCTAAGCCAAGTTTCCCCTCCTCCTCCCCTCCCCCCCCCCCGAAACAAGTTGTTGTCCCCCAATGACGCCTCCTTACTACTCCTACATAATGATATGACTCGTGAGACTTTGTGGATCTTTATTGTAACATGTGTATACATAAAAGAAACTGTATGGCCCCGCCCTCGTGAGCGGTGTGCACTGCTGGTCCAGTACCATGCACACTTTATTATTAGTAAACCCCTCAATCCAAACTTGAGAAAAATTCTCCAGTTCGAGACCGAGGGTTGTTCGGATATTTGAAATGTGTTCGGATATTCGAAATAAGTCATTTTGAATGGGGTCTTAATCTCTTATCTATTTAATGCACGGCAAAATTCCAATGAATATCATTATAATTCCAAAAAAAAAATATTGTTCGGATTAGCGAGAGTTCGGATAAACGGGGTTTAGATAACTGAGGGTCTACTGTAGTTATAAAAAATCACATCTTGTTTTATACCCCAAGCCACACCAATTTGTTATGATGTACTATAATATACCTACTACTGTGGCATTATACAATTATACAGTTTTGACACCTGTAAATCAATGCTATTAAATTCACACTTTTTTTCTATTCATTTAGAGAAAACCCAGAAAATCATATTTTATGTTTAGATAGGTAAGCCCACATCGTTGGGAATCATAAGGGTCATCAGAAATCCAGGATTATGGCCCTAAACTAGGAGACTGTTGAGGCCCTCATGAACTATTTAAAAACCAGTATAGAACAAATACAGCTACTTAAAATATATTCTGAATTAGAAGTAAAAATGGTCCAGTAGGGGGACAAAGCTCCCCAATTTAAGATCAGGCAGAGAATGTAGCTAGCAAAGTCTACCTAATCTTTTAGAATCAATGCTTTATTCTGAAATAAGAAATGCAAGTAAGTCTTGACCAGCATACTAGTGTTTGCAGAAGGAAAAAAGAGGAAAATACAAGAAGAGTACAAAATACACTAAGATGCAAATGATATATAAAAATAAACTTAAGTGAGCCCCCAAAAAACAAAATGTCAGAGTGTTTTCATAAAATGGTACTTTATTAATAATAAACTATTTTCTTCCCGAGTGTGCTTTGACTGGTATCCAGTAATAGTCCAGACAGTTTCTCGGCCACTTTCTGGAGCAGCTTGAAAGGATTTCTGGAATCACATGCGAGTGAATGATGTCCATTCTTAACTGGAGAAGATTCAGGTGTACTGGGATTACTCTCAGGAGTGATGGGGTTATGCTCTGGGGTGTTGCTAGGTGCCAGGAATCCAACAGGAGGAGAGCAATATGATTCCTGTAGAGGATGCTCATCTAGAGAATAGTCACATATTTGGTCGCGTGATTTGTTGTTTTCAGCATTTTTGTTGTTTAGTAGCTGCAAACTCTGCATGATTCCCATTAACTTGGAAGGATGGAGGGATTTAGTGTTAACAGTCAATGTATTGGGAGGTATATCACTGAAGTACACAGTATCCATTGAATCATCCACTTCTGAGTAACTTCTTAACCATTTCACTACACCATTTTCTAATAGATGGTACAACTGAAACACATGCTCTGGTTTTTCTGAACTAGGGAGACAATAGAATGTACCCAAGCTGTTTAGAACTTCAGTTGCAGCTATTTTTTTGTTGCAGTACACCAAAAATTGTATTTTTAGCTCCTTGTTTTGATCTTTATTAATCAGTGTTAATGGTCTGATTTGAATTTCTTCCGTGACTTCCAATTCATAGTCACATCTTGGAATGTACACTACTCCAGGAGTTCTCAGCAGAAAAGTTGAAAGAATGCTATTGTTGGAAGTTTGAATTTTGTCCTGCAATATAGAGGTGTACATATCCACCGCAATGATGTCCAGATAATTTTCTACTCTAATATCAAGTATTGATTCGTGAATGAGATATGGTCTCGTATGATACGGGTAATCGTTGCCTCGGTATTGACGAGAACCAATAAACATCTCTTGCTGGAATTCTATTGTACGGCCAGGCACCTCTGCATTGTCATTCATTTCCCTTTGAATTTTATCCATATATAGAGACACAGTCCTGAGATAATCGCTAAAGAGTGTGTTAATAAAAATAGGTCTCAATATCTTCTTCATAAGATCTTCCACAAATATGTACAGCACTATCAACTTCATGTATATTTGCGAGTACCTGAAACACACTATGTTGGACCAGGGCCAGTGAATCAAGACGTGCTCACCAGAAATGTCAAAAAATACAATTTCCTTTGGTCCCATTGCAACCCTGATTGGAACTATATCAGTGGAGAGAGAAGTTGGCTTGATAGCTAGGTTACGCTGGCAAGTGACAACGTAGTTCCTTGAAGTATAGGTGAAATAATTTCTGGAGATAATTTGAATGACTTCACACTCAGAGTTGGCAGCATTGCACAAAAGCTTGTTGATTCTTTCTTTTGTTTCACCCTCTGGTATAGGAAGTAGAAACCCACTTTCATAGTAGAACTTGAGTTCATGAAATATCATGAATCTGGCTGTAATGTCTTCTCCTACAATTTCAGCTTCCTTGTTTGGGTCTAAAGAAAGCCTAAGCATTGAGATTTCTGTGGCATCCTCTGGTACTGTGTCTGTCAATAGGTATATTGGCTTCTTTAGTGAACCTAGAAATATACCAAATATGCCTAGACTCTCTTGACTTAGGTTACAGCACTCTGCCACTGTATTCTTCACTTGGTCAATATGAAGTTCTTTGTCACTTGAAGGCCGAGATAAGACTATGGAACCCTCTGGAAAGAAGTAGACTGTCAGATTTCTGCTAGGGATTTGCTGTGGTAAACTGCATGCCATCTTGAAGAAAAATTAACTCAATTCTTTGTAAATGTATTTACTCTGGACTTGCAAGGCACTGTTTCTTTAGGTAGACTGATAATAATGCTCAAGTAAGACTCTTTCAAATTGTCTGACAGTATTTTTCTATGAATAGCATTAGTCTGAATGGATTGTTCAACATTGGAAGAACAAGCATAAATAATGCGGTGCTATGTGTTTACTAATTGGAGACAGAGATAGCTGACATTTAACTGTCTACTTAAGTTGTGCTAAAATATTTTCTGTTCTAAATACCAGAATGAGCTATTAGTAGTCAAGTATCAAAGTTCAGAACTAGTTACTCACACTGAATTATCTATTGAATCATATTTCATTTTTAAGTTCAAATCTCTCCTGTGCATGGATAGACATACCTAAATAAAGCCTTTGCATTGTCTCCATTTCTTCATACATACCTCAATGACAATGTTTGTATAATAGGACTTGTTCGTCTTAGCATTTTTAACTTTGAATGTCTCATTACTAGCTGCCTTCAGAGTTTCACAATCTAACAATACAAAAAAAAGCTGAACAATATCAATTTTCTCTTACTCTCTCACTATTTCCTAAGCTATTTTTATTTTTCCTTTACATCAGTGTATCATGGAACAGACAAAAGTTACAAAAGCTATTCAAATACATGCTAGCATTCTTTTAGTAAAGAGCTAAAAGGAGAAAATATATATTGGGTCTACTAGCAACTATAATGGAACTCTTAAAATTGGTTTATAAAATATTTTTCATTGTTGTTGGCTATGTATAATAGTGCCTAACTGCACCACTTGTATAACATACATTTGTTTGTTTTCTTTTAGTTTTATGAGAGGTACAAGTATAGCTTTAATTTCACTCTGATAAGTTCTCAAGTTAGTTACAGCCCACTATTATTGGAAGGCTCAGACAATATAATATACTATAGTAGACCATTCTATAATTACTAAGTTATAACTTGATTACAAAAGTCTCTCCACAGATACAAGGTCATTAAAGATTCTTCATTGATTTTACATTCTTAGCAACCTTGAAATGGCATAGAAACCTGTAGATATACACTTTTACTCCTCAGTTTCCACCCACCTATTGAAGAATTTAGTAGTTTGCAAGTCAGTCTTTGAGAAAAAGCAGCTGGGCTGTGTCATCTGTTGTATTTTTTGTTGTTGTTGTTTTTTTGTGAGGGGGGAAAATACTGTGTTTGTGTTTGTGTGTGTGTGTGTGTGTGTGAGGAGGAGACAGGACATTACACGTCATCGGTGTGTGACCACCCGCCCTAGGAGTCAAGTTTTGAGGCCACCAACATGACATGACGACAATCATAATACAGTTCTGCCACTTCGTGGCAGAAAGGCAACATCCCAAGGGGTGGCCTTCTTTCAAGGTTCAAGGTTCAAGGTGTGTGTGTGTGTGTGTATGTGTGTGTGTGTGTGTAATGGCCATGAGAGATAATTTTATTAAATTTAGACACCTCTGACAATTTTTTTTGTATAATTTTTTTCTTTTTGGTTATTTCTGCTGAATTTGTTATCTTACCAACTGCCATAACTATAATAATCCATTAAAACTATGAAGAATGAACTTTGGAATTAATTCTTCACAAAAATATACTAAACACACTCCAAGAGTATGTAATTCGTACTTCACAAATATCATACCTATGGTATGATATTGAAAAGAATGATTATCATACCTGAAAAATATTGTTGTTTTGCTATGTACATATGTGCTCACACACACACACACACACACACACACACACACACACACACACACACACACACACACACACACACTTGCAGCCTCTAGGTGGTCAAGCTCATCTGGCTAAGAACTCTCAGGAGAACAGGCCCTTTCTCACAGCAAGTGGTGTGGGTAGAAGTCCCACCTGGACCAATGCTGTTTCATGAGAAAAGGCCTTGAATTTGCACTCCCCCCCCCCCCTCAAGACAGGCACCCCCCAACACACACACACACACACACACACACACACACACACACACACACACACACACACACACACACACACACACACACACACACACACACACTCCTCATCTCAGCAATCATAATTTGAGTAAGCATATTTAAAATCAACAGAAAAGCAAACATAAACATAACAAATTTTTTATCATAGTGAAATTGTATTGGGAGAATTATTCTTTTGGAATGAAATATTTCATTCCAAATAATCACACTGTATTTATTAGGGGCAGCTCTGGCATTTCAAACTAGCAGATCAGTAAGTAAGGTATGAATTATTACTAATTTCATGAAAAAGAAAGATGAAGCATAAAAGAACTGAACAGATAAAGAAGATCAATTACAGCCTAGCTAATGCTTGATCACAACTTCCTCAAATTGTTGTAGCTGCCCACTGTTATTACACATAAATCACAAAAGGCTATTTTGGGCTTGAATTTGCTCCGAATATAATCAGTATTCTTTGTATATTATCTGTGCAGAGTTCACATGGGTCAATCACCACACAATAAAAGTGGATTGTTACTATAAGCCACACCCAATAGCAGTGCAATTTATGTGTGCAGGTTAATAAAAATTGTTGCACTCCCAAATCAGCTACAAGGTTATATAGCTAAGTACTTGAATTCGACTGAAACTGAGTGTAATGAGAATCCTGAAACTGAGTGTAATGAGAATCCTGAAGCTGAGTGTAATGAGAATCCTGAAACTGAGTGTAATGAGAATCCTGAAACTGAGTGTAATGAGAATCCTGAAACTGAGTGTAATGAGAATCCTGAAACTGAGTGTAATGAGAATCCTGAAGCTGAGTGTAATGAGAATCCTGAAACTGAGTGTAATGAGAATCCTGAAACTGAGTGTAATGAGAATTCTGAAACTGAGTGTAATGAGAATCCTGAAACTGAGTGTAATGAGAATCCTGAAACTGAGTGTAATGAGAATCCTGAAACTGAGTGTAATGAGAATCCTGAAACTGAGTGTGAGATGAGAATCCTGAGCTGGGTGTAATGAGAATCCTGAACTGCGTGTAATGAGAATCCTGAACTGAGTGTAATGAGAATTCTGAAACTGAGTGTAATGAGACGAATCTGAAAAATCGAGTGTAATGAGAATTACTGAGAACTGATAGTGTTATGAGAATCCTGAAACTGAGTGTAATGAGAATCCTGGAAAACTGAGTGTTAATGAGAATCCTGAAACTGAGTGTAATGAGAATCCTGAAGCTGAGTGTAATGAGAATCCTGAAACTGAGTGTAATGAGAATCCTGAAACTGAGTGTAATGAGAATCCTGAAACTGAGTGTAATGAGAATCCTGAAACTGAGTGTAATGAGAATCCTGAAACTGAGTGTAATGAGAATCCTGAAACTGAGTGTAATGAGAATCCTGAAACTGAGTGTAATGAGAATCCTGAAACTGAGTGTAATGAGAATCCTGAAACTGAGTGTAATGAGAATCCTGAAACTGAGTGTAATGAGAATCCTGAAACTGAGTGTAATGAGAATCATGAAACTGAGTGTAATGAGAATCATGAAACTGAGTGTAATGAGAATCATGAAACTGAGTGTAATGAGATCCTGGAAACGGGAGTTGTAATGAGAGAATCTGAAAATGGAGTGTAATGAGAATCTGAAACTGAGTGTAATGAGAATGAGATCCTGAAAACGAGGGTTGTAATGAGATATCATGAAGCTGAGTGTAATGAGAAATCATGAAAACTGGTGTAATGAGAATCCTGAAACTGCGTGTAATGAGAATTCTGAAAACATGAGTGTAATGAGAATCCTGAACGGAGTGTAATTGAGAATCTGAAAATGACGTGTAATGAGATCCTGCAAGCTGAGTGTAATGAGAAATCCTGAATGAGGTAAGGAGAATCGTGAAAAACTGCGTTTGTAATGAGAATCCTGAAAAAGAGTGTGAATGAGAATCCTGAAACTGAGTGTAATGAGCATCCTGAAATGAGGTAATGAAGAATCCTGAAAATGAGTGTTGTAATGAGAATCCTGAAAAACTGAGTGTAATGAGAACCTGAAACTGAAGTGGTAATGAGAATCCTGAAATGAGTGTAATGAGAATCCTGAAACTGAGGTCATGGAATCCTGAAGCGAGTGTAATTGCGAATCTGAAACTGGTTAATGAGAATCCTGAAATGAGTGTAATGAGAATTTGCAACTGAGTTTGTAATGAGAATCCTGAAACATGAGTGTAATGAGAACTGAAATGAGTGTAATGAGACCTGAAAACTGAGTGTTGTAATGAGAACCTGAAACGAGTGTAGAGAATCATCAAGCTGAAGTGTATGAGGAATCCTGAAAGGAGTGTAATGAGAATCCTGAAACTGAGTGTAATGAGAATTCTGAAACTGAGGTAATGAGAATCCTGAAAACGGAGTGTAATGAGAATCCTGAAACTGAGGTGTAATGAGAATTCCTGAATGAGGTAATGAGAATCCTGAAACTGAGTGTAATGAGAATCCTGAAGCTGAGTGTAATGAGAATCCTGAAACTGAGTGTAATGAGAATCCTGAAACTGAGTGTAATGAGAATCCTGAAACTGAGTGTAATGAGAATCCTGAAACTGAGTGTAATGAGAATCCTGAAACTGAGTGTAATGAGAATCCTGAAGCTGAGTGTAATGAGAATCCTGAAACTGAGTGTAATGAGAATCCTGAAACTGAGTGTAATGAGAATCCTGAAACTGAGTGTAATGAGAATCCTGAAACTGAGTGTAATGAGAATCCTGAAACTGAGTGTAATGAGAATCCTGAAACTGAGTGTAATGAGAAGCCTGAAACTGAGTGTAATGAGAATCCTGAAACTGAGTGTAATGAGAATCCTGAAACTGAGTGTAATGAGAATCCTGAAACTGAGTGTAATGAGAATCCTGAAACTGAGTGTAATGAGAATCCTGAAACTGAGTGTAATGATACTTATAGATAGGATTTTACTCAAGTGTATGAAACAATTCACATTCAAATAAACTATTTCCCAAATAATGACTACACGTTGCGAAGAATATTACTACTACAATAACAAGAAGCAGCAATTACACTTCATGATAAAACTATAATAATCATAAGAGTATGTATAAGTCTGAAGTTTGATTCCATTTTAAGTAACTAATACCATTCATAGAATTATAACACTGTGAACTTTGTGTTATTTTATAGCTATAATTAAGTGGGGCCTTTACCATAAAATTGGTGGTTTTAAATTTTGTCATGCTTTTTTTTTCACTTTGAGGCTTAAAATATTGCCTATCTGAAACTCTTCGAAATGAGCTAAAAATAGGGGCAAAACCACACCCACAAAAATTCTAAGGTGGCTACATCAAGAAAACCCCTACCTACCCCTGCAAAACTAAACCCATTCTACTTCAACATCAAAACTTCAAAATTCACACACACATTTCTCAATACCTTGTCTACTAAGTGAACTATGGGATTTTTCTGAATATTTTTTACATTAATTTTTTTATAAAAAAAATGGAAGCTTTGTGATGACAATTTGAAAATAAAAAACGTGAATAACTTGACCAATAATAATAAATAAAAACAATTAGTGTTCACTTTCAAGAGTAGAAAAAGAGCTTCTAGATGATATAAAAATATCACTGTAAAAAATACTAATAAGTTATGATTTTTATAAGATTGACAGTTCCCCTGTTGACATAATAGTGGTGAACCACAGCACAAGTTAATGCCTGTAACAAAAGAAAATGAAGTGCAAGTTACATTGTAAACACAGGTCCCTACACAAGAGCTGAAATAAATATATATTATGAAAGTAGAAGCTATTGTACATTGTATAAAGCTCAGATTTAAAGGATCTTGTTCCTCATCATTGTCTCAAAAAGCACCCTGACATTAGTCTTGCGTAGCCAGACCATTTACCAAATTGCAATGCAGGAAAGGGTCTGGTCAACTGACATAGAGTAAGTTGTGTTCTCACCATCAGTAAACTAGGAGATTGCTGTAAGTTCCCACGGATATGGTCTAATTAATATTTTAGCGACTTATTTTTTGCTCCTGCTTTGTAAATGGAATTCAATGTGCTCACATACTTTAAGTTACTGCGTTAGACCACTCCACCCACGCGTTACTGTCTCTCTACTGTCTTCTCTATTGTTCTACCCAGCCCAATTAGCAGCAGGAATCTGCACAACTTGCTCAACAGACTCTTTCCCGTTTTGCGATTGGTAAAGGGTCTGGCTACGCAAGACTGCCCTGACGTACCATTGACACTTAGTTCGCTCTCCATTTCAACACATTTAGTACTAAATTTTCTTCTTCTCAGAGCAACTCTGGTGCACAAGTAGTACCTTCAATAGCACTCCTTTGTGAAACTGTGTGGTGGAAAACCATTGGCAACTGTAGCTACACAAGAAACTAACCCCTACCTGACACTGCTGTTCTCTGAAAACTGTCAGAGAATGTCCAGGTTAGTGATGAAGCAGCTCTATTACTAAACTTCCCAATAAGCAAAATAAATAAAAGAAATGTCCAATTGACCTGAAACTTTGGACACAGCTTCAGAAAGCTTTTACCTACAGAATAAAAAAAAAAATAATAATAAAATGAAATGAAAAGTCAAAAAACAAACAAAAAAACAAACAAACAAAAAACCCATTGACTTAGCTATAAAAAAAAATGAATTCAATAGAACCACAGCCTGTAATTCATGAAATACTTCCATTATGTCTAAAGATAGCTAGAATTAACATCAAGCTATATACACCCAGCCAATTCTAATTATCTAATTAACTGACACCAAGCTAGCTAACCATTGAGGATGATGAGGTGGCAAAAAAATAGGAGCGGTAAAATGTCTGGTAAAAGTCCGTGGTAAAAAGCCGTAAATGTCTGGTAAAAGGTCGTAAATGTCAAGGCATGACTTGATTAGAGTCCAGCAGCTACAGGCAGGGTGTAGGAGTAGTTTCTACAACCCCCCAGCTATAATTTGGTAGCTGCTTTGGTTTCACTGAAATAGAAATTTATCTGTACAATCAACCAAGGGAGGTAGCTACAAAATCAGCAGGGAGCCTTTGCATACATTCTTAAAGGCTAGACTACTAAAAGGTTAGAAAACTTTGTATGCAGTCTATAATACCAGAGTTTGTTGTACTGGTAGTGACATATAATCACCAGGTATCTTGCCAGGGTGAGTAGTACTTTTTGGTATTTGAATTTTGACATAATCTGTATTATTAAGGGATAGTTTTTGTGGCAATCAACTTTATTGCTTGCTTGATAATATTGTTTTAATATATTTTGGTGACTGTAGATATGCTGCTTCTGTCACCTTTTTTTTTATTCAACTTATTTTATTTTTTAGGTGTGGTGGTTTTTATGAGAAAAGTGAAGTTAGTAATAGTTTTAATGTTTCACTTTTTTTAATGATTTAAAAGCAGTGCAGCTAAACACTTAAGTAAGTTCTTGGCCAAGGTCATGCTTGAGAGGTGCTATTAGATAACCCAGGAGTGTTAAATTTAGTAATTTGCAAAAATACTAGGTGTTTACATCACAATTAGCAAGATTTACCAAGTGTGAAAAGTTCTTCCTGGTTATTTCTGGTGCTAAAAAGGTCAGAAGAGAGAGATATGGCGGAGTTACTACAGTCTTGCATTAGACAGGAACAACAGGCCGGCTATAAGAGGACTAGTTTTGCTGTGCATGAAGATACTTGTACTGATAGTGCTAGTTCAAATGAATCATCTGATTCTTGTTCTGTAGCTCAAGAAGATATCCAGAGTGAATCATTGGGCAAAGACCATTCTTCTCAGCCACGAGTAGAAAGTGAATGCGAAATGGAAAAATCTATTCAAGAAGATCGAAGCAAGCCTACGTCTCGTTCCAAGTATGTTAAGAAACCCATAAAGGGGAAAATAAGAGGAAAAATTCAGAAGCTTCCCCGGACTATTACTGTTCACCTACACAATGGAAAGAGTATTCAGTTGACGTTCCATTTCAAAGCAGGAGAAGAAAAGCCAGTATTGCGAGTACAGCAAGTGAAGGACGCTCTGGGTAAGGCACTAAACATAGAGCAGTTAGCAATGAATATATTTGCTATATATATTGGGACCTCAGAGAATCCAATGCAACTTTTAAGGAACACAAGCACTCTTCCTGAGAAATATTCCCATTTCACTATGGCTATTCTTGATTTTAACTGGGACAGTAAAAACAAAATCTCTGAATTCGCTTTGGAGCTGGTAGTGTGTGAAATAAGAAATCGCATTAAGCAGAATAAAGTTCTTCCACTATTAAGTAGACTTGAAATAGATGGCTTTAAAAATCCAATGGCTGTAAAGAGCAGTGATATATCCACATTCTTGAAAACACACTGCTTAAATGTTTCAAATGAAGCCTATGCACAGCCTTTCCCTTCTCTGCTCTTTGCAAATCCTTCCACTAAGATTGACATACAGCTAGCATTAGACATGAGGGGCATTCATTTTTTCGATGTCTTGGGGACGGCATTAATCGCCACTTTCCCGTGGTCGGCAATACCACAGGTGAAGTCCCAGAAGAGACCTACCTGTCTCTTCATGTTTGATATTGTGGTTCATGAAAATGCGCAGTACCTCAGGTCTATCGTAGTACAAACGCCGCATTGCGAGTATTTAGCTTCTATAGCTGATGCTATACTCACTCTTCATTGTGACATGCCTAAAGTTAATGCAGATGATTCTACTTTTCAAGGAAATTTCAGCACCATCATGCCCAAATATAACCCATACTCATTAGTTGAAATGGATAAAACTGTTTCTTTTAAGGAGTGTATTGCTAATGGGGCTTCTCACGATATGAAGAAAATCTATACTCTGTCACAATGCATTTCTAACAGTGCATACGAAGCACCACAGTATGTGTTCCAGCCAAACCTACAAGATATACCGGTGGATCTAGTGGGCATTAGATATAACATCTACTACAGGACTTTCCAAGTGATCTACTATTCACAGAACACATACAAGAAAGAGAGAAGTGACTCGAGGCAAAAAGTTGACCCCAGTATGATATTCCTCATCATTCCTGTCAACAAAGACCGGTCTATATCAGCTAAGGAAGTCAAAATGGCAATCATTCGAACATTACACCTGAAGAATGAGAACTCTGATTTGTTTGGGCTATTTCTCCACCAATCCTTAAAGAATACTACTCTTTACATGTTTTCAGATGAAGACCACATTCCCGACGGTTACTATGAATTCATTTTCCGGTCACTAATTTTCAACTGGTCTGAAAATGTTGATCCCCACCAGTGGTCTAGCATTAAAGAAGACGAAAACACTTCAAAACTTCTATTCTGGGAAATTATGTGTGGTCACGGAGACATGATCAACCAAGTCGATGAAATATTAGAGCTGCTCATAAATAGCTGCATGCTGGGTGAATTTGTCCGTGAAATGGGAGCCATTGCAGACTTGCATGCGGTCACATGCGTCTTGAAGAAAGCACCAGAGTGCATAGCAAGTTCAGTGTCCGTTAATCAGAAAGTCATCTTGTCTATGGATTCAGGATGGCTGCATTTGTGGGAGTGCGATACTGGGCAGAGAATTTCTAGTTGGAACTGGAATGCAGTGAGCACCATACGGCGAGAAACCATGCTTAATGAGCAAGTCAAGTTCGAAATCTTTGTTCCGAACAAGTTTGATAAGCACAACCATTACCGCTATCAGACTCTTGCAGTTGAAACCAACTGTGCCAGTTATGTAATGACTGTTGTTGGATATATACTAGATGGGTACAGTTCTCATTCTACTTTGGTTAATAAATACCAGCATTTAAAGAAAACGAGGAAAAAGCTACTAAAAAGTGACGACGATGACGTGGAGGTCAAAGATGTGGATGAAGAGTCAGGTGGTAAAATTACTGGAGCTTTGACCACCTTTATTGAAGATGGTGATGACACTGGGATTAAGAGGTGTATACCGTGCGCACACTTAAGTTCAACTCGGAGACAGAAATCTTCAGAAATGGAAGATATATGTGAGCATATAAAGGCTACTAATATTGCTGAAAGTAGCACTGAGTCCGTATGCGAGGCTAAAAACGATCATCCAATTATGGTAAGAGTTAATGAGGAGAGCCTCTGCACCAAAATTGAATATTTAATCACTGAATCTGTACCCAGAGAGTTTCTTATCAAGTACAATGGTACTAATGGATTTAAATTTTTGAAAGACGTGCGAGTGCTTCCTGAAAGCAAATTAATTGACGTGATAGGCTATTATTGGAATAGAAATTTCACTGGATCAATGGGGAGAAGACATAAGCACAAAGTACTTGCCAATCCTAGAGAAATAGTTTCGTTTCGCTCCATACTTCCCGATGACGGATTATTCCCAGCATGTCACCTTGAACTTCCTCAGTGCTGCTTTTCCATTTCAGTGCCTCACTTGACTCGATCGTTGAGCTTGCTGGCTAAAATATCTCATTCCGATGGACGCAAGTATTTCAGTTGTTTTAGCACTAAGCCATACAGGTATAGACTATGAACATATTTTTTGTTTCTATTTCATGGACTCTTTATTTTAATGCTACTTTATCATTTTTGTGTCAAATTTAACAAATTCTGATTAAAAGATAATTTTGTGTGCACTTCGAATAACTCCCACTCTTGAATACCTTGCACACACTCCATCCAGCCAAGCCCATTTTCAATATTGGCCACACCCTAAACACAGGCAACTTATAAGAAGACGAGACAATTACAAGACTTGAGTACCTGAGTTTCTTCTTGATGCAGCTGAAAACCCAAGGATAGTTTAAATCCTGTACCAACTGAACAGAGTGGTGCAACTGACTTGTACTATTAAACTTGACTGTGAAATACATTTTTGATTGGACATTTATCCTAGGAGGTAGATATATATATTTATACCATGGTTCGTTCAAACCGTCCAATCAGATTTCTCAATTCGGGGTGAATAAATCACTTATACACCGCCTAGGAGGTGAATATTTTTTGCCCGTGGCCTAGAATTACGATCTGTAGCTAAGCGAAGCGGCGACCAATGAGGCTACAGAAAAAAAGGTTGTTATGCGTTTCTTATAGCCTAGAGCCATGGTACAAGTCGGTTGCACCGCTCGGTGCGCGGTCGGTACGGGATTTACACTATCCTCGGGCCTTCGGCCCTCGGTTGTGTAAATCCCATACCGACCTCCACCTCGTGATGTAACCTATACATATTTATTGCAGCTTTGATATTTTTATTTGAATATTTCCGCATCACGCGAGCGTTCTGTATTCTCCCATATTGTACGGTTTATATTGTACGCTACTTGTAGCGCGCGCGTAGCGAGTAAAATCAATGAAAATTGTATTGTAACCGGTTGAGAAAAATTTCAAAGAAGCAATAAATCACTTATCACACTCGTCGTACAATATGGGAATGATATTTTACTCTCACGCCACATTTTCACTCGCCTTTGGCTCGTGAAAATATTTTGCGTGCTCGTAAAATATTTTCCCATATTGTACTCTGACTCGTGCTATAAGTATTATTTATTGCAGCTTATATATATATATATTCACTGTGAATTGAGCAAACATGGGACATATATGTTTTAAATTTCAATACGCTGATTGGAATTAGTTTCTCCTGAATCTAATGTTTAAGCCTTGTCAAAGAAAGGCCTATCACACCACTTTGTGTTATTAATCCCTAATACCACACATTCTTTTTAATGCGCTATTACATCTTCACATACAATGATGGATAGGGTAGGCAGACAAAGGTTAATTGAGGTATAGTATTAAAATCTTACATATAAGTTTCATACTGTTTGATAAAATTTTTCATTAAAGTTTGCACTTATTTTTAAATAATAATCAAATATTCAACGTGATAATTAATACAACATAATACAAATGGTGCATTGTGAATGACAAAGTTTTTCAGCTATTGAGAAAAATTGATTAAATGAAATGCAAAATTTGAAAGCTAAGATATTGATGCTTTCTGTCAATGTCCAGTTTTCAACAATGATTCTAGCAGGTAAGGTTAATATAATGACTAGGTCTTAGTTTGACATGTATACTGTACTACTGTCCCCAAGATAATTACCAGGGCTCCTCCAAGTATGGGATAAAATATAGCTTCTGGATTTCTTCCTATAAATACAATTCTCAAATCATTAAATATAGTATTGTGTTTATCTTTTATATGATCAAAATACAAGAATGAGTCTAAGATGCAATGACTGAAGTTATTTTAAGTTGAGAATGTGCCCCCAAGAATTTATTAGTGTACTTGTGTATTTTGTGACTCAATTTGACACACCCTCGCTGAGGATTTTAGCAAGAAATTGAAGTGTCGGGTTAAAGCTAATTATTAAATATATTGGCTGTTGTCATAATGTGTGTGCCTACAGAGAGGTCCAATCCTTTTTAAAACTAAATTTCTTCATAGCACAGTCACTAGGTATAGCTACTCAAAAGCCATCAAAACATTTTTATAATGTCCCTGGGTTTTTTACTGATCTGAATGCCTTAGTGCCCCAACAAGTTAATATACATTGTATGCCACTTTGTATACAGATAAATGCAGACTATTTTATTTATAAGCATGTGCTAAAACTTATTTAATATATCAAGTGAGCTATCTATTACAGTTTGATAGATTTAAATAATTTAATTACTGAGACCAACAAGGACATATTTTCTCACTCAACATACCAATTAAGAATGAAAGTAAACATGACGCAGACTATGCATTACCCTTGGAGGTTTCATGCCTATCGAATAAGTTTGAGATAGATAGGAAAACAATCTAGTACTCCTTTGTGTAGCAAAATCATTCATGGTGCAAAATATATAATTTTGATCGCTACACACTCAACACTGACCTGTTTTGGACTCGACTTCTTGAGCAGATATTTCAAAGCAGGACCCACTGTCCAAGGAGAATGATTTCATACACTCAGAGCACACACCTACTTCTGAGCATATCTTGCAATTTGCCACTTCACATGAAACTAATAAATAATAAATAGACTTGTCCAATAGTTTCTGAACAGATGAATGCATCACCATATGAATTTAATGCTTACCACATAAGATAATTGAATAATGTTGTGGCATTAATTAGTAAAACATAAAGCACCAAAGGTGAGAACCATCAGCGCTACTATACACTAGCTAGCTATTACAAAATACTCTCAGACCAAAATAATAATTCATTGGCTATTCTAATCAGGCATCAATACAGCTCGAGCAATGAAAATGGTACATGTAAATGCTGTCTATATAAGAGAAAGAGGTATACAGGCCAGACAGAGTGTATATATTTTCAATGCGAAACTTCACTTCCCGCAACTCTCCATTAACTTCCGCAAACTATTGTCGGACGCAAAAAATTATTTGCTCACGTGATTACAATGTGGCCATAATGAGTCTTATCTGAAAAAGCTAGTACCTACATATAGCATTTTCTCAAAAATTGACCCAAAATGAAAAAAAAAGCACAATGAAAGGTCTTAAAATCGTCATTTAGAGTAAGTTCGTACCTTAATTAATTATAGTTTAATTGTCAGTAATCCCAAAATCAGAGCATGACAGACAGAAGACGGACAGACAGACAGACAGACAGACAGACAGACAGGATGACTACTATCCCTCTCGTGCATGTGTGCTGAAGGTTAATAAGTATTTCCTAATAGTGAGCATTGCTTCTGTAAGCAATTAATATTTTAGTATTGGTGCTGTGAAATACTCATCAGATTCAATGATCACGCAATATCCTTATTAGTATAATGTAATAACCGTGACTCACCACACATGTTTTTTGACTTCAAGTAACCGTCCCTACATTCAGTGCACAGTGTTTTGTTATGAACAGAATAACATTCTTTACAAGTCTTGTCTATGCAGAGCTCACAAATTGATCCACCAAATCCCTCCGGGCAAACACAGGTGGTCAGTTTCTCTCCATGGACACAATTTCCTCCATTCCTGCATGGGTTGAGTACACAGTCATCAATAAGGACACAGTTGCCATTTTTATTCATGAATCCAGTGTCACATCGGCAGTGGAAGGTTTCGTCTGGTGACGAGTACTCTGGGCATTGCAAGGCACATTTCCCATTCAAGTCAAAGTAATTGCAGCATGTTCTGTTGAGGAGGCACCTGTTCAACCCAATGCAGTCTTTAGGACAAGCTGGAACAGATGAAATAAAAATGTTTTGGTTCAAGCTGGAGTATTTAATATATCTTCCGTTAAACAAAATAAAAGAAGAATTTATAGCAAAGTTTTAAGTTACTCATGTAATATAGTCCTTATTGATTTGAAGGGGGAAAAAAACATACAAAATCCACAATAGTAGTATTGCATCATAGATATATTGCCGGCTTACTTTTTGGCAAAAGTACTCATTCAGTATAGTTATGTTAACATTAATAGCATGACTTGAACATAGTAGTGAAATGTTGATTTGAACATATAAAAAAAAACATCAGACTTTAATGAATAATTATAATAATACTAGATTGAAACTTTCTGTCACCTAAAGGAGTCTGGAAAAAAGCAAAGGAAAAATGTGAAAAAATCTTAGTTGTCGCCGGGGATTCGAACCCAGGGCCACTGGCTTTAGCCACCAGTGCTCTAACCATTATTATTATAATAATAGTAACTGCATCATGAGCATTATTGGTAAAGGTAGTTAGACTGGCAAATATGAATGTGGAAATACCAAGTATTCTGCCCATAGTAAGTTTATATAAAAATTTAAAAAAAAGATGGAAGTAAAATATACCAGAAGAGAGAAAGAATAGGAAAACTTAATATTACAAAAAGGAGAAAAAATGAGGTAGATTATTGGTCTCAATTATCACAACTTTTTTCAGCTTCAAAGTCTTGAACAAATTGTGTCATTGTCCTGGAAGTTGATGCTTTAATACTTATTTTTGTCACTAGCTACAATAATAAATATCAAGATCTACACTTGAAATTTCTGTATAAAATATTATTTCAAGCAAGAACCTTTTACGACTAACCCAAGCAGTGCTCATCTTCACTCCTTGTCAATAATCCAGGATGATTCAAGTCCACACAAGCCCAGCAGTCTTGTCTCAAAGGTGTAAGCAAGTTTGCTTTGATGGAGCTATTTGAACGAGAAAGCTTAGGATTGGCAAAGACTCGTATTGACCATTCATCGTTAATACACTGGAAGTGAAACTGGTCTCTTGAAGTATCCCTTTGCCCTTGAATCATGTAGTTCACGAAAATTGAGACGGTACTGTATCTGTCCTTCACAGAACCCTGAGAAAGACATACTATGTTGTGGTCAACAACTTTGTATAGCATTGAATTATCTTTTCCATGTTGCAGAGCAGAAGCCAATAATCCTGATTTAATATAAGTAATAGTGCTTCCCAGGTAGGCCAGTTTGAACTCTGGACAGTCCGTAGCATGTAGTAATATGGCACTAGACACTGGAATGTTAAGCGCTACCCAAATACAACTAATGACCGACATTGCGACTGTGGCTTTTGGCTTCTAAGGACCCCGATTATCTCTAGGGACATGGGAGGCTGCGCCTGCGCAATGATACCATCACGGGTTACAATCGGGAATGTTTGTTTGTTTGTTGGGAACGGGGTTACACATAAAGAAATTTCAATTTAAAATTTTCTTCAGTCAAAATAATTTATTTCTATTTATCATGCATTAAAGAATTAAAAAAAATAAAGTGGCTAAACAAAATAAATTTTCAATAAATTTATTGAAGTTTCTTTGTGTGATATTGCTTGATTATTTTTAGCCAGGCCAGCTCACTCATCATTTTTATTCATGACTGGACCAAATTTCCCCCGAACAATAGGTAAAGGGTCTAGCTATGTGAGGCCATGAATGAAATTTAGTAGCTGGAATAGTGGGTGGGTCTCTCTGATAAAAATTGATGCAGATGAATTGATAGGGCCACATTCTTCTATAGAGCTAATATGTTCGTCGTATATAGTTGTCTATTGTTGCTACTCTCAGCGGAACTAGTGCTCACCCAGGGCGATACTGACTGTACCATATTGCAGGCTTCTGATCTGGGAAGTTTTTCGGTCTACACTGGAGATGGCTTAGTGGCGCTAACATTAAACTTTCATGCTCATCAGGGTGCCAACAATCAATATCGACTGGAGGGCTATAATATTGTTTGTTTGGCTCAGGGCTCAGGGCTCAACTTTTACCGTATGATCTCAGTTATTGTCAGTTACGCGCTAAGTGGAGTTGACGGAACGGCCACCACACAATTTAATTACTTGTGTCAGGGTCGGCAGTGGGTCAACTTCGGTACTATCAGATTTCTTCCTGTTGGAAACTTGAGTACACCAGTGCGAAGAGACTGTAGCATTTGTGGAAACACTGCTGGGCGTATTTTTTCAGATGCTGAGCACTGTGTAGGTAAGAGTATGGTAAAATCCGATCTTAACCTGCTTAAGTTTGACTATCATATTAATTAGCTAGCTATACCTGTTAGTTAATGCAGCATTTATTTGCATTTCACCAGAGCTTAACATTTGATGCTCCTCCCACTGCCTTCCTTTTTCATGCATATAAGTCTATCACAACCTAGTTAAATAAATATCAAATCATATGTTGATTTATTTTGTTTGTTGCTGTTTTATTTTGTTTGTTGTTGTTGTTTTTAATAGCATGTCCAGACACGTGTAGCAATGGTTTGAGGGCTTGTAGTGATTTTGAGGGCACTCAGTGTTGCAGCTACTTCAATTTTGATGGCATATGTACACAGCAATGTCCCGATCAATCCAATGCGAACAATGAAACATATTCATGTGAATGTAATCGAGGATACGTAGAAGTTAACTCACAATGTATGAACATAAATGATTGTGACCCTAATCCTTGTGTAAATGGAACTTGCTTGGATTTAATTGGAGGCTACCAGTGCCAATGTTTCACTGGTTATACTGGAGTCAATTGTTCCGAAGAAGTTGACGACTGTCTCCCAGGCGTTTGCCAAAATGGCGGAGCCTGTATAGACCTATTCAATGGCTATCGTTGTGAATGTGTGATGGGGTATACTGGACAGAACTGCTCTGAAGATGTTAATGAGTGCGACCCAGATCCGTGTGAATATGGGGCAGTGTGCATCGATTTGTTGAATGATTACTACTGTAACTGCACCGTAGGCTACTCAGGACGCAATTGCTCAATAGTTAACCCCTGCGATCCCAACCCTTGCGTTAATGGAGGCTTGTGTGTGAATTTAGCTAGCGACTATCGCTGCAATTGTTTGACAGGCTACTCTGGACCCAATTGTTCTGTTCGCATTAATCGCTGTGATCCCAATCCTTGCTTAAACAGTGGATATTGCGAAAATACTGAGAGTGACTATCGTTGCAATTGTGCTTCAGGATTTTCAAATCCCAACTGCTCTGTGAATATCAATGACTGTGAACCAAACCCTTGTATGAATGGAGGGTTCTGTATTGATCTAGTTGATGACTATAACTGCGTCAACTGTAGCACAGGGTATTCCGGTAAAAACTGTTCAGTAATTAATGTCAACAATTGTGAACCAAATCCGTGCCTAAATGGAGGCTCCTGCTTGGATCTAGTCAATGAATATCGCTGTAATTGTACAGCAAGCTATACTGGCTACAACTGCTCGATTCCTGTCAATCACTGTTTACCGGAGAATTGCAAGAATGGTGGAACGTGCTCCAGCATGGGAGATGGATACGTGTGCACCTGCTCTCCCTTGTTTACAGGAAGAGACTGCTCTATGCGTGTGTGTACTGATGACTTTTGCATGCATGGAGGGACTTGTGTTAGTGGATTACACAACCTTACTTGTCTTTGTGATGTGGGATACACTGGACTTCTATGTCAAGAAAACATTGACGATTGTACTCCCAACCCTTGCCAAAATGGAGGAGAATGCATTGATCTGGTGAATGGATACCGGTGCAACTGTTCGAATGGTTACATGGGTACTAACTGTGATGAAATAATCGATTTGTGTACTCCAGACCCTTGCCGAGGTAGAGGTTCTTGTGAGAATGGGGTGAACAGCTTCACCTGTGTGTGCCAACCTGGTTATGAAGGACAAACTTGCCAATCAGTCATAAACAACTGCATGCCCAATCCATGCCAAAATGGAGCATCTTGTGATAATTTAATTAACAATTTCACATGCAATTGCCCCCAGTACTGGACAGGTAGATATTGTGATAGTTGTCTTTTGTCACAGTGTACCACTTGTTCAATAGAAAACAGTAGGACCGTCTGCAGGAAATGCAAGGAAGGACTCGTGGTGAATTCATCCGGCACTTGTGGTAAGCTATATAAAAGCAAATAGCTACTCATCCTCTAAGTAGCTGTTAATGTAATAATAATTACAGATTTATATATACATCTTTTTATTTATATTTATATATAGTTATATAGCTATATTCAGCTTTTTATTGTATCATTGGTCATCTATATATTTGTTTCAATTTCATACAGAATGTGAAGTGAAGTTTTGTACACAGTGCACTGAATCAGGATTGTGTACAGAATGTCGCAAGTCGTATAAACCTTCCAATAATGGACTGTTTTGTGAGCCTTCAGAGTTTCATCCAGGAGTGATTGCTGGAATAGGTGAAATGAATAGCCTGTTAGGAGATGTTCATTTATACATAATATTCCCTTGTAGCTATAAGATAAATTGATGGCAATTTAATGCAATAGCTTAATTGATTAAATTCATCACACTTATATGAATCTCTGAATTATTGGTGTATTGGTATTCATGAGTATTATAGCTATGAATTTAGTTATCTGACATTCCATTGAGTTTTATGTATCTCTTGAATATGATACTTGTACTATGTGTATGTGTTTGTGTGTGTGTGACTGTGTGTATGTGTGTGTGTGACTGTGTGTGTGTGTGTGTGCTAGCTCTGTCTATACTACTGACCATTGTCGGCATACTCGTCGCTGCATTCATCGTGGCAGCACGATTGATGAAATGAAAAGTAAGCCTATAAATGGAGTATAAATAGAGCATAGGCTACTGCAATGGTTGGTTATATAGCTTGTTAGTTAGGTCTGTATCTTGCAAATGAGGTATCATCCAATATTTCTAGTATATATCAAGTTTTGATGAAAATGTCATGCAGTTTAACGTACCTTTCTTTTTTGTATATCTTTTTTTTTCCTACCAGCTTAGCTATCAAGTTATAAATGATTATAATTTTTAAGTTATTCATGAATCCACCCTGAAGTGTAATATTTTATTGTTGTTCTTTTTGTTTGAAAAGCAATCATGTCTTATTCAATTCTATTTGTTAATATTATAGGTGCATTTTCACCTTCAAAAATATTATCATGAATTTGTTATTTCCCATCATTTGTGTTAAAAAGACTGCAAACAAATAAACAATTGTATACACACTGTAGCAGACTTGACTCAATATTATATTAGCATTGAAATTGTTTTATCAATAAATTAGATACAACAGTGATATTTCATTAAAAATATTCACAACTTTTGCAGGCAATGGAAGTTGTGATGTAATCTCCGTCTTTACCCTTATGAAAGGCTACAGCAGATTCCCATCCATCTCTCCCTCAATACAATTTTGTCACAACATCAACAGAAAAAAAACACAATTTCACACTAAAGCAGAACTCATGAGGGTCAATTTTTTTTAATTAAGAAGGAAGGTGTTTGTGGCCTGAACAACACTGGAACAAATGACCTGTGCAAGGGTCAACCCAATAGTCCAGATGCTTGTTTAAACAGCTGTAATTTGTAAAAGCACAATAATATTATAACTTCTAAGAACATTGAAAATTGTTTGCTGGTATAATCAGTCATGTATATAAAACTGATCATAAATGCTGTAGTTGTTTAACGGCTCTGATGCTTTTTTACACAGTGGAATGATCATGTTCAAGATTATGATGAAAAAGAAATTGAATAAATGTAGCACATGATTTGACTTTATTAGTATCGATGTCTTCGCTGCTTGAAAGGCCGTACTCTACAGAAACAAACAACAATATAGGTAGTAATAAATCATGTATAGATGGAAATATTAAGAGACCATGTATTTGAAAAAAGAACCCAAACTTTTGCCTAGAATCAAATTTATTTTTTATTTGATCCAAAATGGTGGCAACAATAATAGATATTTACCTCGTTCTTCTTGCTCTTTCTCGTTGAAGATGCTTGAATACTGCCACCATAGTGATAAGCACAATGAGAACTACATTAGCTGCTGCAAGTGGAAGCAATATCCACAATGCTAGAACAAAAAAATGCAAAAAAATTACAAAAAAGGCAAAAATTAATACAAGAATACATAAGTGCAATCTTACAGAACAAAAAAAAACACGCTTTATTCCTGTACCTCAAGTAAGGATTATTAAGTATGTAGGCTAATCGGAAGAGATTATTAGTTTAACACAGCAATCTCGCAACAGATAATAAATAAGCAGTTTGATGTCTAGGCTACTTCACTATAACTACAACAATTACCGGAAACAGATAAGTGGCACAATGTGGACTTTTAAGCTGACATGAACTTGTGTAAGTATCTAGGAGGTAAACCTGTTACAAGTTAACTACTATGATTATGAGGTTGTCATGGTGATTATAAATTGATGCTAATTATTGCCTTAAGGCACATCCTGTTTACTTTAATCCATTTCCTATTATGGCAACAGGTATTAGGCTCTGTTTAGTAAATAATATACAACTCCCATATTAAAACCATTTCTTCCTCACCGATGGAGATGTCATTTCTGTGAGAGAATATACATGTCTGTCCGCCTGGAGACTTCTGATAGTCTCTGTCACATTTCAGACATGAATATATAGAAGGACAAGTTCTGCAATGCTGGATTTCACACATATCTAAATTATATTTACAACAATAACAGAGAATAAAGAATTGCAATGAACTTTGCCAATTTAATTTTCAAAAAGTGTCGAAAATAGCATACATAGCTATAACTATGAAAAGTGAATTACAACACTAACTTTAAAAGAAAATTTTCTAATCATATTAGCTAACAAGGCAATAACGTCAAGTATTAAAGCTATCAGTACTTATAAAACGTCTTACAGAAATCATTTCAACATGCCCATTTTAAAAAAAATTCAATAAAAATTATATTAAATTAACTATATAAAAACAATTTTAAAGCTTATGTAGTAGAAAGGAAAATATTATGAGTATTAAAGTATTGTAATGTCTTACGGCAAGTAGTAGAATTTAGTCCATACCCGGACACACACTCAGAGCACACGGTGTCATTACTGTCCGAGCTTAGGGAGCATGTCTTGCAGAATGGACGTTTGCACTCTTCGCAAGTACTTCCACTGAAGTCATCCAGGCAGCTGCAGGAGAAAGCCGCTACTTGGTCAGTACACGTACCACCGTTCTTACACGGGGATGAATCACATTCATTTATCTCCACACAATCTGTGCCATTGTGAGTAGTGAAGCCTGGATTGCAGGCACATTGGAAGTGGACATCAATGGTAGAGTTGGCAGGGCAGTGTAGGTTGGTGCATCTCCCTGACAGATCAAAGAAATTGCAGCATGTGCCGGACACATCACATCTGCTGGCATTTGTGCAGTTTGAAGGACATTCTGCAAAGAATTTTTTTCCAGAGGATTAAATAAAGATAGGATCTTCAACGTAAGTTACATATCTGTGTATAATGCCAGACTGAGTTATGCTAATATAACATAATATTATACTAATTTAGTAGTCAATATACAATTAAAGGCATTTTGAGTAGGCCTACTGATGACTACTAATATTTTATATCTAAGGTTTAAACTATACTTATCAAATACCCGAAAAGTTAGTATTTAACACTTGATTTATAAGGGAAGCCAATGATGTTTTCAAGATTTCATTACCTTACCTACACAATGTTCAGCTGGAGTAGCAGAACGGTCAATGTCTGTGCACAGTCTGCAATTTTTTTTTACCTGTGTGGCTAAATTCCCTACAAGAGGAGGCCTATAGTAAGAATGACTAACATCGTCCAAGACGTTCCACTCGTTGCGCACGCACCGAAAATGAAACTGTCCTATCAGAAAGGGGCCGTTTTCCAAGTGGTAGGAAACTATTACTGAAATCATGCGGTAGAGATTAATGCCAGAGCCTTGGGCTAGACACACCACCTGATAGCGTCCCATCTGATACAGCGAATCATTGCTTAATGACACCACGGAGTTTAGTACTGAAGGTACGAGGCCTACAGAAGAGAAAGAAGAAAAGCTTCCCAGCTCTGGTTCTTGCAAAATGGGACAGTCGCTGTCATATAATTGTGTCGCCACAACCTTCAGCAGCAGCAGCAGCAGCAGTGCAATCATGCTGTAGGCGACAGGTTTGACCTTTACGCCCGTTGTTTATTACGCGCTATATTGCGCGGATCATTTATCTTAGGTCTCGCGGAGCTAGACCCTTTACCCAACACCTACAATGGCATAGCGGTTAGGTAAAGGGTCTCGCTGGTGAGACTATAATATTATTATCCTAGTCTCGCGAGCCAGACCCTTTACGTAAAGGGTCTGGCTCGCGAGACTAAGTATTATCCTGTGTTCAATGAAAAACTTCCTAAGTAGTTCCCCAATACATAAGTTTAAGCTGTAGTAAAAATGTTTGATCATCATCCACTTAGCTAAGAGATTGGACTGGCAATTAAATATGTGTATTCAAGTGTATGTTTTATCTATGGTCTTTATATTTATAGCTTAATTAAAAGCATTGGAAAATTATAATTGAATAGATACTTCTAGTTAAAGAATTGAGATAAAATAGAAGACACACTGAAATTTATTCTTCTTAATCCTTCTGAAGCATTGAAGATAGAACTGAAAAATTGTTAAGACAGTTGTATGGAACCATGTGTACAACCGTCAGTTTGGAGTCTGATGCAGTTAATTACTAAAAGAAGAGGAAGCAAGTTTCTACAAGAAGCTGAGGATGAGGACTCTCTGCTATTACAAACTTTCCTAGCTGCTATTCCATTTTGTAGAATATCATTAACATCATATTATTATTTAACTGCTTACCAACAATAAAAGAGAACCTACCTAGATTGTATGGTGTATTTGGTATATTCATTATGTCATTCCTGTGGTTTTATGTTACTTCCTATTTCATGTGGTTCATGTGTCATCAGGAATTGTCAGTTACTCAGTTATCAATAGTTATATTGAGTTCTTGCATCCAGTATTCAAAGTCCAATATACGACAGATTGATCTCATGTGGTGGTGAGTGTGGTTGAATTTTCTGGAATTGAAACTCCTGCGCTAAAGTGCTTATTACGTCACAGAGCCCAATGAAAAGAACCTTCCTTTTTCAGATCCTTAGAATTTGTCCATGTATGATTACGGGGAACTGGATACTTCATTTGGCGAGGGGGAAGGGAGATTTCAGTGTTTTCCTTCCTTCTCTCCCCCCCCCCCCCCCCCCCCCCCCCCCCCCCCCCCCTTTCGGCAGTGGTGGTAGGAAAGATGTTTCTGCCTAGGTGGGGAGGGGTTGGGGGGGGGGGGGGGGGGGGGGCTCAAGGGCTTGTTTGAAAGTGTTCATGTGAGAAATGTAATCATTAGATTGTGCTAATGTCAAAGTTCACTGATTGTGGGCCTCGGAAAGGATCTCATATGAAATGTGTATACTATATCTTCATTAGGCACTAGTTTTATCCACTCCAGCCCCCGGCGACCCCACCTTATTCCTATGCCACTTTTCTGCATCAAACACTGCCTAGCTACTCCTGATTATTAGCATTCATTGTGCTACCCCAACAGCCATTATAATAATTATTATTTCAAAGCCATTTTAGAAGATTTCAAGAAACACTCTTCCACCATGCACAAGTTTCAGGCAAGGTCCAGATATCAGATTTGTACAGTTAGAAAGAATAGAACAGATACTCTATCTGAATAAAGTCTCAAAGGTACTCAGAATTTAACCTTGTAATGTGGTAAATGTAGCACTAATCCTGTATCTTGTGATGGTTGGACTGCTGGCTTATAGAGACTCTAGTTTTGTAAAAGTAACATCTGGCTAGGCTTCATTGATGATACTTATCAACATTTTGTGATCATTAAAATTAGTCAGGCCATGGCCTCCCGACTGTTTCCTGAAACCTTGCACACTTGCTATAATGAAAGCTAGGATATCAATATTGTTGGAACTTTCATGCTAATGTCAAAGTTCACTGATTGTGGGCCTCGGAAAGGATCTCATATGAAATGTGTATACTATATCTTCAATAGGCACTAGTTTTATCCACTACATCAAACTTATAGCTAGCTATATCAAAATAATGACATAACTATAAAAAATGAACTAGCTATGTCCTAATATAAACATTCAAAATAAAAGGAATAATTTTTGATAAATGTAACATTCCTTAACAAACACATTTGCCACTAAATTATCTTATTATCAGCTTGCCTAGTTTACTGGTTCATTTTTTCATTAATTTGCTCTTTAATTGAATTCACAAACAGATACAATTAATGATATTCTAACATAACAAACAGCATAATTACATGGATGTGATTATGACCTTGTGAAAATACAATAACTATGTAGTTGCTACTCAGTGAGTGTAAATGAAAAAGTGTGTACAAAAAAAATTTGAATATAGTTGTTACTTTAGGTATATCTCTACTAAATGTATTATTAAGCCACTCCGGTACACCTGATCTCCACATCTTCACTTGTGGCGTAGCCAGGTTCACTACAGAAACATGAAAGATTGTTAAAAAGAGCAGCAGTAACTGGTAGGGGCACACCCCTCACCATCCCATAACACGTCTGAATGACCGACTGTCTCACAGAATTAGCTAGTTGCTGCCGCATACAAACGGTGGAGTTCGATAAGGCCATAGGTAGATAACATTCGAGCATGGAAAGTTTACTACAGAGAGATGTCACATTGAGTCCGAGAAAGCAGCTGCAAATGACCAAATGTGATTCCGACGATCAGGTAGTCCTTGTGTTAGTGACACCGTCTAGACATGTCATCTATTGTACAAAAAAGACAAGATACGATAAATGCATTTCCCTCTAGTATCCTCCCATACACTGTACAGTAATTGACACCATTAACTGGAAAGGAGACTGAAAAACTGGTTTACATTTGAATAATACAGAGAAAGACCTTTACATGCATCCTATGGCAGGTTGATTCAAATATGAATTAGTTCTGTCTACTCGGTAAGAACTGTCTAGACACTAGTCTCTAGACACTAGTCTAGACACTAGTCTAGACACTAGTCAGTGGTGGAATTGATGTAGGCTACTTTAGTCCATGCTGGGATGCCACACCTACATGAACAAAATTTAGGATTTTTATTAGAGTATAAGTTACCTGTTTATCCTCAGCTTAAGAAATATTAAGTATAATATATACCAAATGCACTGCAGAGTGCAAGCTTTTCTGTCTTTGTATTTATAACGACACCAAAATACATTGAAAGTACTACAAAAATAAGATAAAAAGTTTTAATATAATTTAGCAGTACAATTATATAATTGGAAGCTTATGTCCTAGTAGCTACTGTAGTATTTTCAGTATAGAAGATGCTCTATTAGTAATAAAATGGCAGTTATTGAAATGTTTATTAAATTTAAAGATACCTTTCAACACACAAATTAATAATTAACGTATCAGACTTTGACGGTTGAATGATTATTTTGCAATCATAGCTAGTTAGCTAGCTAGCTACTTGCAAAAAAAAAGAATAGAATTATAGTGGGTGAACATTAATTTAAATACTCAGTCAACTTTCAATGTCAAGATGAAATAGCTGCTAGCTAAATATATAGGAGGACTGAGTTCCTACAGGTAAAATCAAGACAAGCAGACTTAATTGTATCTTTATAGCTAGCTGTTCTTGTCAATTTCAAGACAGAAAATTCGCATTAATTGTGTACTCACAGCTTTTACATACTTATGATGTAGCCATGTGCTTATTCTTACCCTCGATCATGACACCAGGTATAAAGGAAATGTCCTCGTCAACATTTTCTACTCCATGATACTGTCATAAATGAGCTTTTAGGACTTTGGTTCAAACTGTCAACTTTGATGATGATACTGCATAACATCTAAATGAAGCCAGACACAGAAATAGAAGCATTTACAGCAATAATTATTAATTATTCGGGGGGGGGGGGGGAGATCACATAATAGTTAGTATAATTATAGCTACATGGACTAACGATGGCACAATACAGTGGGCAATATAATAACACAAGTTTGACTTACTATGGGATGGCAATGGGTGTGGTCCTACAAGTTCCTGTTGCTCGTTCAACAACCCTCCTTATTTCTGTAAAGAATTTGGCTATACCAGAAATGAAGATATAGAGATAAGGTGGGCACTAGTGGCTGCATATTCTGAGCGTAGTAACTACATAATATCCAACTGTCCCTGTACTAACACTGAAGTCCCATGGCTTCACCAGACACCATGGTATGTGGGGTAGCGACTACTTCTGTAACACTGGCAATATGACAAACTAGAGGCTATTACAAAAAAAATGGCTGCCAAATGAGCTGCAAGAAAACAAGTGGGACTAGCTACACCCTTAACCATCCCATAGTGGGACCAAACAGTCTAGATATCATATATCGGAACACTAAAGTGTTGCAGAAATATTCCTCACCCCATTTGCCATAGTGTCTGGTATGGTCACTGGACTTCAGTGTTCTTACAGGGACAGGTGGATTTTGTGTAGCTACTATGCTTAAAATATGCAGCCACAAATGACCAGATGCGACTTCTATTGCCAGGTGGTCCATGTGTCAGAGATACGCCCAATATATACTCTGACTCAGATGTCACCCTTTTTCGTCGAAGTGTTCTGAAATCACGTGTTGCTCCTTCTGGATAGTCATATTCGTAACAGGGACACATAGCCATTCTAGTCCAGGCTGACATGCCACACCCACAAGGACAGAACCAGTCGAGCTTCTCGTTCAAGTAGGCTTTAGCTTTCTCAGGACAAGTAGTAGCAGACATGGATTCATCGTATCCGAGTGAAGATGGAGTTGTTGTAGTTGGTAACTTTGATGGATCAGTCTGAGCCATTTCAACGACTTTGACTAGCATTGCTGCGAAGTACGTAATACGGCACATCGTCGCTATATAGGATTGTAATTAACTGGTCCAGTTTGAGCGACTACGGCATAGCTATTTGAACCACTTTATGAAGTAAATCTTGCTTTTATCATGTTATATTGAAACTATACTACTACAAGGTGTAGTAAAGTAATCCATTTATCTGATGATATGACCATTCCGAGGATAGTAATAGGTACCTATTCCAGCAACTAGCTACCACAACAATCCCTGTGGCATTGACCAAAGATAACTTGAAGCTCAAAATAGCATAACTTCTGAAAACATCCTTGTATAGCCAATGTATATTAGTAGAGACTGGAGGAACTATACTTTAGGTGTAGTCTCGCAAGCCAGACCCTTTACCAGACGCTACGCGGGGGAAGGTGATGTAGCAGAGCTACAGAGCTAACAGAGTGCTTATTCCTTTGACAGATATGTATACGTTTAATAAGCCATAAATTCTTGGCCTTGTGGGCCTTCAAGTGGCATGAGAAATGAATAAAACTGAACTGAGCCACAGCATATATGCTGTTTGATACAATCAAGGTGAATTGTGTGTGGGAATGTGACTGAATGGCACTGAATGGCAAGGTGTTAATTACCAGGTTGTACAACCAGGTTGAAGTGAGAAGAACAGAGAGTAAGGGCCAAGGAAAGAGATTAAGATTGGGGAAGAATTAATAAAGACAGAGTGTAGGGAAGGACATAGAAGGGACAGAAGGAAAGGGTGAAGGTGGGTGAGCAAAGTGATATTTTAAGTAAAATGAATGCAGGTTTTCCGAGCGCACTACGTCTGGCTTGCGAGACTATTTCGTCTTTAGGTGTTGTTCTCTATTAATTAGCTGTTGCTGATTGTAACTGTCAGCCATGCACAAAACTTGTTAGTTAGAATCCCAATTACATAATGTCAAAGCTATATATTTATATATGTGCAGACATACCAGAAATATAATTTCATATAGGTGAGCGGGTCTGGGAAAAGGGACCTAGCTACTTATGGCGCAAAAATTGAAATTGAGATATAGGCTCCGGAAGTAAGTCATCGGAAAAATTCTTTCTTTCTGATCCTATTTTTGTTTTTTGCAGAATTAGTCTTAGTCTACGTCTATGCCAAAACAACTTAAAAGTCCCCAAGCGTGCCGTGGAAAAGACAAGCTACTTTTTATTCTCTCTCGTTCTCGATTTACAATAAACGGGGGATGGGCGGAGTTTCAAAGTAGCAGCTGAATAAACGGCATAGCTTTGAGACTATTGGATGCACCCTCTGGCTACAGTATTTTAGCACGAAGTTGAGATAAATTGTTGTAGCTTTTTATTAGCATAAAAACTCAATTTTTTTAATTTGCTCCATAAGGTCCCTTTTCCTGTAGACCCACTCACAAGGATAAAACTAATAGAGCAATCAAATTTTAGTGTAGAATAAATACAAGAAAGTGATTAGATTTCTTGAAGCTCATAACAGCATGATTTCTGAACATCCTATAGGTAAGTATTGGTTGACTGGAGTACCTCCCCCTTTGGTGTTATTCTCTCTTCAAGGATTAGAATTCTCTATGAATTAGCTAAATAATAATTCACATCGCTGCACCATAACTGTCAGCCATGCACAGAACTTACTTTCAATCGTAACTATACAATGTCAGAGCTAATACTCTAGCTAGCTATTACTGTGTGGGCACACTAGAAATATAATGTCATATTGGATAAACTAAATAGCAGTCAAAATTTAGTGTAGAAGGAATACGAGAAAGTGATAGCCTAGAGGCTGAACATTAGTCACAAACTTGATTAACCAACGATCGTCTTACAGAATATTTTACAATTTATACATTTAATTAGCTATTTCAACCTAAGTCATTTAACCTTTTTAATTGTTTGTTTTCTGAGTGTACTATTTAAACTATTGTAATTTACACATTATCAGTGTGCGCATTATTAGCTATAATGTTTGGGACTCCAGCCAGCGAAAGTTAGTAATCACTCCAGCATACCAGTTTATCAGACTTTTGAATCTACAATTTTTCACAGACACCCAAGCATGAAACCACATTACCACACTACATTTGGAAAATATCAGATTGATTGCGATACTATAGCTACATGGTTTTGATGCAAAGGCTGCATGAACATTCTGCAGGCTAGATCTCACTTGAAGGTCGCAGAATTAGATTCATGTACCATAACATCTCAACGAGTAATTGGCATATGATCAGTAAAAACAATTACAACTTCGTTATATATTCTTCAAATGCACTATGTCTTCCTAAGTATATTGTCATTGCAATTAATAGGAACGTTCAGAACGTTATTTATGAAATAAAGTGCAAGAAACCAGAGAGAGCGCAAATAAAAGCTGGTTGATATCAATCAATTTCATAACACATGTGATGAAAATATAATCCATTGTGCCAAAAGGATATCATACAGTGTGCACCAAATAATGATATTATTGGAAATGATGTAATGCCCAACTAGTAAATCATTTTTTTCGTTTCTGTTTTAAGAGAGAGTTTCTCAAAGATATCTGCAAACACAATAAAAACAATGCAATTCACACATGATAATGAAGATATAAAACAAGATTAAAAACAAACAAACAAAAACAACAACAAGATTAGACAACAACAAAAAAAACCAACAACAACAAGCAAACAAATTCCTCCTACCCAGCTAAATTATCTCATTCTCCTTGGCTTCACGGAATTTGATACCAAGCTGAAAATTATAACTTGCCAATCCTAAACTAAATCATACTTAATTGGTCATTAACCCTCAGCAGATGGTAGTCATGAATTCGTGAAGGGCATAACATACATAACACACGTACAGAAGTTACTAATTAGTGACAATACGCGCATGTTAATAGAATACGGCTGTCATGAAAGCGTGACAAGCTCACAGCGTACTCTAGTTGATACTTATAGCACACGCAGCGAGTTCAGATTTTTAGCCACTGCAATATTATACTGCTGGAGCAAGATGACCGTGAGTCCGCTCTCCATTGAAAGAGAAGGAAGTGGAGCAGAGAGGAAGGACAAGGGATAAAGAGAAGAGAAGACAGGACACAACAATATGCACAAACACTCTATTTTTAGTATTGTCTTTGTGTTTTGTGGGCGTGGGACAATGAGCCGGCTGGCTAGGTATCGGCCGGTGTCCACCCGGGATTTCCATATTATATGCATATGCTCTGTATCACTGTTGCTATAGTATGTCCAAGTTGAGTTGGCCAGAAAAAAACTTGAATAACTTTTTAACAGAAGCAGCTACGCATCTGGGGTTTGCACCATTAGAAAGCTTGCACCGAAGCAGTTAAAATATTTCCTCAGTATACTCCAAAACCGGAGAGAAAGTGCTATTCCAAAACTTAATACAAACGTCTATGGGAATAGAAAAAACCACAGGTTTCCCGCTCAAAACGCACCCGCTTTTAGTCACGTGGTACGGCTCAATTAATCACGCGGAGTCTTCATTAAGAATTTGTAAACAACGAGCGGCTTCTTCTCGGATTGCTGTGTTTCTAGCTTTGTATCGCGATTAGCTTAGGTTGCGAGTATGGAAACAGGGTAGACGGAGTGTTCTGTTGTCGCAGAGGGTACAGGACCACCTGATAAGATGTTGGTAAGATTATTTGTCTACCTGTTCAATAAAAAATGCTGTATAGCCAATACACTTCAGAGTGATATAGCTATCATTTAGCTAGCAACTTGTGATACAGCCACACTTAAGCTTTTTATATTTAATTTGTGTGCTTGTCAAAGCTGTGTTTATGCCTATTCCCTTTTCTTTACCACTAGATGCCGTTATTGTAAGGATTAGGACCAACTCAGGCTGCACTCCACCTTCAACTCGGATCACAGCTATATTTTGTATATTATGTGTACTACTTAAATTCTATCATCTCATCAATTTTCACAGCTACGTATATATATTATTAACTAGTGGTGTGCTTGAGCACAAATGGCGAGCGAGCCTAAAGACTATACTATTTTTATTGACTTCTAACACTGAAGCTACTGAAAATAAGGTCCAGTTTTTTAATTTAGCATACAGGGTAAAGGGATTTCAGTGCCATAGTAACAACTCTCTTGCAACTGCTTGAATTGAAGGAAAAAACAACAACAATAAAACAATACACGTTATTTAAAAGTTTTCTTTGTGATATTCTTTAGCTAAGTAGTGGTTGTAACACACAATGCTTTGACACAGCTGGACATGCACCTACACAGACTTACCTTCGCAGTAGTCTAGTGGACAATGTATTTTCAGGTAAATACTGTGCGCACGGCTTATAACCATGACAAAGAGCGCATTGACTTACCACCGCCACTAACTCGAATAGAAATGGAAGTCCCTTAAGTTGTCAAGTTTTAACTGTACCGGCAAAAGAATTTAAAACGGTAAACAATTCAATTTCTAGGGTGATACGGGTACTGATCGATAAACCAGAGGATTCTGTTTAGTGCAATTTGGGACGGGGTCAACAACCGAACTAACACAAAAACGTGAGGGTCAAAGTACAAAAATGCCTTACGTACGTCCATACATATTTACAAATAAATAAATAAATAAATAAATAAACTGACATCCCCGATTTTCGATTGTGTTACCCCTGTAAGTGTCTCGCTCGCTACGCTCGCTCGCCAATAAATGAAACAATTATTCAACAAGAAAGTCTAATAACTTTAGCTACAAGTTAACAGTGCTGTACTGCTGAATCCTGTAAATATCAGAATATTTCTTGGGACACAGTAGGTAGAATCGACTGCTTTTAATCTTGTCTCTTTAGAAGAACGCCTCACCAGTTTGCGTTTTCCACCATCTGCTGTACATTATCTGCTGGTAAGAAACATAAAAACAGACGAGATGAGCTGTACAGCGCCCGAAAAACTCCTTGAACTTAAGTGAACTTCTTTCTTACAATAGTTACAGAATTAATGCGCACCTGCATTACCGCCCCTTTTTCACGTGCTACGTTGACGTTTGCACGCTTAATTGACTTGGATTCACATGACTAAATTGTTTCTGGTTATAAGTACTAAATGCTTTCCACATTTACCGCGCTTGCGGTCGTGCCAACTCAACTTGGACATACTATAGTCTAGACCGTGCTACTGGTTTAATCTTTCCCATTTACCATATGGTTCACTTTAAGGAATATTAAAAACAATCTTTTAATTTACAGGCTCTGCGGCGGAGCTTGTGGAGGAAGGAAGTTCTGTTCAAGATGTCACAAACACCAGTCTGGCTGAACTCAGGAAGCTGCTACTACACAGGTTGTTAGAAGAAAAAAAAGAAGAAGTTGTTTCGCGGAGAATTGCAAGTTCGACCGCCACATGCCATTGATGTTTTCTAAATGTTTGGGCCCTCACCAACTTAAGATTTTTAACTGTCAAAGGTCCAGCTGTAGCTAGCAGAAGACTTACGAAGTGTGAACCTGGTAAAGTGGTGTGCTTGTTGGAACTTCGGTCGGAGAGCTTTATTTAAGCAATTTAAGAAAGTTAGACTTTACTAAGAGTTGTTTTGCACTATCCCCATAACGTTTAATGAGTAATACAAAGCCTTAGCTTGCTGATATACGTAGCTACGGAAGAGTTTCTAGCCAGAAAATAGCAATCAAAGTAAAAGTTAACTGTTATTATTAAAAAAACCATTTTAGTAAACGGTGTCAACCATTTAGTCAAATGGTATGGAGCGCAATAGTAATAACTACGGTAAATAATTACCACTTTATGGCCGTACTACGCAACAGAATCCGAACTTAAGTTGGCGCCTACTGAAAGCAGATGAGAGCTAAGTTTATGCGTAAGAGTGAAAAAAATTAAATAATAATAAGTACAGTATAATGAATAAAACTATTCGTAACTGGTAAAGTACCTTCCCTACTGCAGGTAGATGAGAGTAAAGTTTAAGCATAAGAGTGTAAAAAAAATAAAAAATTTTTTTTTTTACAGAATAATGAATAAAATATTCGTAACTGGTAAGACCATTACCATCCTATCTTACAAATGACCCTTACCATGTTGCAGACTTCTAATGGAATTTTCATTGGTATAGCTTGCTCACCACTAGCTATGGATTCACAATACTGACCCACCTGCTTTTCTCTGAAGGACTTCTTGTTCTTGCCTCTTACACTTCGCTTGTGTCTGATCATAGTGAACGCCTTCTTCTTGGACTTCTGCCTGTTAGTGGTACTGCTGTGAGGATCCAGTTTCCTCCTTTTAGATCCAAACTTCTCTCTGCCTTCTCTACCGCTCTATGAAATAAAATAAAAAATAAAACTTCAAATAAAAAATTAGACGTCAATGAGGTGTACTAAATAAGAACACCTCATACATGTAAATAAATATTCATTAGTGTATATTATTTCATGTAATAGTACAGCGCGTAAGTTGCCCATTAAAAAATGAATGGGAAAAATCGCTGTTCAATTGAAATCGCACGGGGAAAGTGAAATAGCGCGTAACTAATTGAAATACCTCAGTAATTAAGTGGAAACTAAGTGAAATACCTCGGTAGCTAAGTGAAATAGTACGGGTAAGTGCGCACGCGTAGAGCGTTAACCTTGGAAACGTACAGTTCGAGTAGTTTCAATGTGCAAGAGTAAAAAGCTGGCCTACTATTAGCGAGTGATAGCACAGATAACCTGTGCTATTAGGGATCAATAGCACTCGTAAAGCAATTGAAATAACATTCGGCTTCGCCTCGTGCTATTTCAATCGTTACTCGTGCTATTAATCCCAAATAACACGGTTACCCGTGCTATTACTCATACAAATAGTTCCGCAAATATAAAATGGCGAGTGCAAACGACCCTAGTGATGGGCATTCATTCTGTACCATGCTTTCCTGCATCTTGATAAGATTCATGAAAAATGTATTGACACTTAGAAAGAACTACAGCAACTACTAAACTATACAAGAAATTGAAGATAAGGTAAAAAAGTGAAAATATCACAGTTGTAGCCAAAGTATTGAACCCATGACCCCTGCCTGGCTTTAGCCACCAGTGCTCTAGCCACTGAGCATCAGAACCTGTTGATTAAAGTTAAAAAAAGTTCCACACCTTAATACTTGATGACAGACAATAAGGAATTTAACCATAAAACAAAAAATACACACAAAAAACAAACAAACAAACAAACAAACAAAACCTATAACTTTGTTACTATGGTATGAAATGGTTATAAAATAAAAAAAAATAAAAAAAATAAAAAAAATTAATAGCTGCACCACAAAGACTTTTGTAACAATATACCCATCAACCGACATACTTGGATAGATGCTATTCTCTCATCCTTAGTGCTCTTTCTTTTGGCATGAGGAACTATATTAATGGCAGATTCTGACAGAAGCTCCCCAGCCTCTTCTCTCCTCTCTTCTTGCTCCTTCAACATGTCCTCTAATTGCCTTTTCCTTCCCTTGCTGGGAGTAATGGTGTCACTGAGCTCCTTCACACGCAGCTCTTGAAACTGCTCCTGAGTGAGAATCTTCTCCTGAGAGATAATGAATGATTAAACATACAAGGAATAATGCCACACAATGGGACAAAGATTAATGTTGTTTTCAGAAACAAACTATAGCCATAACCTCCTTTCTTTGAGCCTGGGCGCACATAATGTACTTGCATCGTACTCTATGTATACAGTTTGTGTATTTTTTTTGTTGCTAAATCAAAAAGAAAAGTTTTCATATAACAGTACAAACAAAAAACAAAACAAAACAACAATAACAAAAAGAAAAGAAAAGAAACAAAACAACAACAACAACAACAAAAAGAGACAAAAATAGAACCAAACTTAATTTCTTCGCACAGTCAACTACAGGAAAGGCTTCAGTACAGCACCTTTTAAAGTATTGACAGACTAGTTTAAGGCATGAACAATAGACCACTTCACAGACACATGTATGAATGGTCTCACCTCTGCCCCCGGCATCATCTCAGCTGTATCCACGGCACCAAACTCAGATACTGTCTTAGAACCACTCACACTGGCTTCCGTGGGGCGACCCTAGACACAAATAAAAATGTACTTCACAAGTGATTGGTATAAATGCAATGTTACTAAGCATTCCACAAATTCTACATGAAGCAGTCCCACAAAAAGTACTGAATTTCTATGCAAGGTGGCCGGCCTCAAGTGAACGCAAAATCTATCCCACTTTCTAATAGGAAACAAAAAATGTAAATAAAAACAACAAACAAACAAACAACTGCTAATTTCAAATTTCATCGTAACAAGTCTTGGTCAAGTGTATGCTACTCCAATACATTCTGTGTACAATCAAATAATTATGATATAAAGTCCAATGTGGGCGGGTCAGGTCACTATGGGATGGCAACATACATACACACTACATGCCTCAACACACCCGGTCTTTCTTCTTCAACAGGTCAGGGTTCAACTCCCGATAGAGGTGGATGAGAGAGCGCGCTGCCATCATCACGCTCTTGTCCCGATAGCTACGATACTCGGCCAGATCTCGCAGCAGGTCCTCAGACATGACCAGCGGACATCTAACACACACCTCACGCACGGCGTTCAGCCTGCAACACCAACACAACAATACATTTACAATTATATACATACATACCAATTGAAGAAACTATAATTAAGATAACCTAGTGTGGACACAGATGATGGAAATATGGCGGTGCGAATGCAAGAGACTAACTGCTTCACAAACAGCAAGCAATAAAAAAACAACATTTGAATCCAATCAATGAATCACTAAACGATGCAGACCCTCGTCTAATTAAGCCAGCTATGTAAGATGGCACAATTGTCCATACACCATAAAAATACTTATTTTGTATATCGGCTGTTCAGGTCACTGCAAGCATTGAACCAGCAAGCAGAAGTCTGAGGCCACACCCATCAGTCAACATCAAGCCAAACCAAAGGCTGCATGAACATTCAAACTTCAGCATTGAAGACCCTTTACCACATACTGTTCATAATGATATTCATTGAAAAACCAATGCTGTCACTGTCATACTTCAATAAGTCTTGTCAATTCTACTATAGTAGATTACACTGTTGTGTAGTGAAAGTTCTGAGTCAGAGTTTATGAGTGCCTTCCATCCTTCCATCCTCCATCACAGTTGTCTCACACAATCTGCAGCCATTGACTACGTAAATACGGTCAGGTCGAAGTAATGGGTCTACCTAGGTAGCTTGCTACAACGTGCACTCATACTTTTACTAGCGCTTGGCTCAGTATGCGAGAAACCAACTTGAAGACCACCTCCAGCTAGTGGAGGTTATGACAAGCTTCTCTCCCCACATCCAACAGTCGTCTGTGTGGGGGTCTATGGCTGCGCCTCTTTCTGGCCTGTGCTCTAGACAGCACAGCTCCACCGGGATAAAGTCCTTGAGAGCTAGCACGCTGGAGTTCATGTGTGCCACAATGGGCTGGATGAAGTGAGGGAGACCCCCACGACCAACATTCAGGTCATAATTATTAAACAGTGTGCCAACTATTCTTTGCCAGTGTCAATTAAATTTCAGGGATAAGTAATTACAACACAAGGCAAAACCACGAGAGAGGGGCTTCAAGTTATATAGGCTATTGCAAGTGTCCATGTCTAAAGCAAGTCTAGCCATTACCTTACTCCATGATGTTCTCTACGGTGAGCTGCTTTTTAACATTTGAATACTTTAAAACTCCATTCCAAATGTGCGCTCCACAATGGCTCAACATGCGACACACAAACAATCTGTTCTAAAATGAAGACAAGAATTGAAGAAATAAAAATATTTAATAAAGGGGTCAAAGAAGAAAAGAAAGATTGTACGCATCAGGTGAGAGTGTACTCTGGGCTGTTGTAAGGGTGTGGTCGATGGTTACCTGCCGCTTGAAGGCACACTATCACCCGTGAAATGTAAATGTACATACATTACTCCAACGAGGTATAAAATTATGACTTGAGAAAACATTTATACGAAAGTAGAATCCAAACAGTTCCTCATACTGCTTGAACTCTAGCACATGTTTGTGCATTTAAATGATTCGATTTAATCAAGATTAGTGTCATTCAAAATAGCAAGTAACATCACTCCTCTCCTCTTTCCTTTTACTGGCATGCCACACACTCATAAATTGCAACATATAAAGTACTATTAGAACAAAAAAATTATTCATCATAAGCTTTAAATCATCAATTGCTACATGATGTCATTATTTATGTTCAGTGCTTGCTGTTACACACATGCAGCCCAGACTAAACGAGTATTGTAACCCTCATTTGCATAAGCTTTAAAGGTTAAAATTTTCACTCACAAAGTAAGTTTTTAAGTTAAACCCTATATATCTATCGCTTTTTAAAGAGTTGAGTTTAAATACCTGATATATTGAATGTGTTACAAGGTTCTTTGGCTTGGAAAAGAGCAGTGTTACACCACATAGGAAGCTGAGGAAGAGCTTTCACCATCTCTGATCAGAGAATTCGAATCTGGAGCTCAACAGACAGTCAGTGACAATCTGTACACGTCTGGTGTGGGAGGGGATAACTCACACACTCACTGTTGACAGTAATGAAGGTTCAACCAATCCTTCTCACAGACCAATAGTGAAGGACAGTGATGGTTGTTGACAATACAGAGATTAATTGTAACTTTAACTTTAGATCTATAGTGTATTTGTAGCAGATAGAGACAGCCAGGAACTTCAGTGTCGGACAGAGAAAGACAAACAAAAGTTTCACAGTCGAACTGCAGGTTTGTACATTGTGCACACGCTCTATGAGGTAGCATGAAATTATATTAGCTAATGCTACAGTATATTGCACACACACACACACACACACACACACACATGCAAATGCTAGATTGGGGAGGGGGGTGCTGAAAAGTTTGAGAGAGAATCTGATCTTCCTCCCCCATCCCAGTGAATCTTGATTTAGTGTGTATATTATATATAATGTATGTTACATGCGCTTGAAAAAGAAAAAAAAAAAAGAAGAAGGTATTCTGGCAGGAGTTTGGCCCTGTGGCACATTACAGTTCTCTCAGAGCTGTTCCTATCGGAGGGCAAGGGTCAAGTATATGGCACCATTCACGGGCTTTTTACAGGAACACCAGGAAAACACTACTTAACTAAGTAAGTCACATATAACAAGTGAAAGAGATTATGAATGCTATGCTTTATCTGTTCTTACAGAATATTTAATATATGATGATGGGTGCCATCTCAAAAAATATGCGCAAAATGAGACCAGGCGCTCTGCCACGCCTACATCCCAAAGAATTGCTGATATGGCAGTAGTGATAGACAAGATGCAGTTCAAAGGTCACATTGATCCTTGGTGCAAGCAGCATTGTAACCCATACAACTTCGAAGAATTAGAAGGGGTATGTGCTTCAAGTATCATGCATACTTATTTGATTTTAAGTATTCTTACATTGCTACAGGTGGATACTGAAATATGTGAGCAAACATTTTCGTGGCTCTCGCGTTACTCAAGAATGACAAGTTACACGAACAAATCTCACTCTATATTTTGTGCATTTGTGACTTACACAATCATACAAAAAATTTATTTTTTTTCCGAACAAATTATGATTACACTTACTATAGTGGTCAAAAATGGAACAACATGATCCGTGCGTGTGTGTGCGTGTGTGTGTGCGTGTGTATAAAACATATATATTATCATTCAATGAGGATAAAAAAAATACTTTCTAATGGAAGACTGTCAGAATCTTCTGGACATTTCATACTGTACAGACTGAGGTAACATACATTCATGAGATACCACACAATCAGGATCCTCTAGACATTTATTCATATCCTCTGACGTAAAAGACTCTCAGGAGGATCCCAGACTGTCAGGATCCTCTGGACACGTGTTCTCATGCCCACTGAGGTAAGGGACTCTCAGGAGGATCCCGGACTGTCAGGATCCTCCAGACACCTCAGGAGGATCCCAGACTGTAGGATCCTCTGGACACTTGTTCTCATGCCCACTGAGGTAAGGGACTCTCAGGAGGATCCCGGACTGTCAGGATCCTCCAGACACCTCAGGAGGATCCCAGACTGTCAGGATCCTCTGAACACTTGTTCTCATGCCCACTGAGGTAAGGGACTCCCAGGAGGATCCCAGACTGTCAGGATCCTCCAGACACCTCAGGAGGATCCCAGACTGTCAGGATCCTCTGGACACTTGTTCTCATGCCCACTGAGATAAGGGACTCTCAGGAGGATCCCGGACTGTCAGGATCCTCCAGACACCTCAGGAGGATCCCAGACTCAGGATCTCCACTGTCAGGATCCTCCAGACACCTCAGGAGGATCCCAGACTGTCAGGATCCTCCGAACACTTGTTCTCATGCCCACTGAGGTAAGGGACTCTCAGGAGGATCCCGGACTGTCAGGATCCTCCAGACACCTCAGGAGGATCCCAGACTGTCAGGATCCTCTGAACACTTGTTCTCATGCCCACTGAGGTAAGGGACTCTCAGGATCCTCCAGACACCTCAGGAGGATCCCAGACTGTCAGGATCCTCTGAACACGTGTTCTCATGCCCACTGAGGTAAGGGACTCTCAGGAGGATCCCGGACTGTCAGGATCCTCCAGACACCTCAGGAGGATCCCAGACTGTCAGGATCCTCTGAACACTTGTTCTCATGCCCACTGAGGTAAGGGACTCTCAGGAGGATCCCGGACTGTCAGGATCCTCCAGACACCTCAGGAGGATCCCAGACTGTCAGGATCCTCCGAACACTTGTTCTCATGCCCACTGAGGTAAGAGACTCTCAGGAGGATCCCAGACTGTCAGGATCCTCCGAACACTTGTTCTCATGCCCACTGAGGTAAGAGACTCTCAGGAGGATCCCAGACTGTCAGGATCCTCCGAACACTTGTTCTCATGCCCACTGAGGTAAGAGACTCTCAGGAGGATCCCAGACTTCTCAACTCGCGACCTGTCCCTTCTGGGATCCTGATAGGCAACCTCAGACATGTGTGTTCTCCTGAGCAAAGGCCAACATGCTCTGCTACATTCACGGTTTGTGGTTTGACTGAATTGACTGTGGAATGATCAATCAAACCATCCGTTAGAACCTCCACAGCATCCTGGAGTACTGTAGACATAGCCATTCTTCAGTTAGAACCTGAAGCAAGTAGCACATGATGTACAGTAATTGCATTATTTTGTTGGTATGTTTGATATTGACCATGTAAATGCCAATAGTTGTTCCACAGAATATTTCATTTACATTTTCAGGATCATTTGTTAAACCGAAGAGAAGGACTGCCTGACAAGTATTGCTGGTCAGTAATGGACGCCCTGTTTGAAGATGAAGAACTAACAAGCAGCTGCATTGGATCTGTTAAATCTTCTAAACCACAACTTGCAGCAGCAGAATAAAAATATAACGAACTGAAGGTATGAAGTGATAATGATGTTAAAGTGTCACTTGACTGCGTTTGTGTTGGGTGAGAGATTTGGGGAAGGGACATACAAGAGAAACTTTCCTACACTTCAAAAGAAATGTAACCAAAAATGTCTGGACACAAGCAAGCAATTGAAACGCTTGCAGTCATCAAAGAAACACATTACGACTATTAAGATTATTTCCAATATTAAACACACACGGCATTATATACTTATCTACATATGTGTATCTTATTAGATTTAAAAATGGCCTCATGTGCGCTATTAGTTATAGGATCTTTATCCTCACAAGATTTCTGTAAAATTTTATGTTTATATGCTCGTAAGTTATAAGATCTTCATACATAAGTCTGATTGTTCAGAACAAGGAACTGATCGTGAACTAGAAGAGCCTGAATCCCCACCCTACCCCTACAGGATGTAGCACAGAACTATCCAATTGAGAACTTGTATTCAAACATGCCAAGTATGCACACACTGTATTGACCCTTTACCATTATCATAAACAGAACGTTATTCATGGCCAACACATACCCACTGATGTATCATTGCACATCATCAAATAACTGTGTTGTAAATGCAATGTTCTTGTTCGAAGTCAAAAGTGATAAAATAAAGAGTGATTTGGTGAAGGAGAGGTCAGTGCAGACAGCTAACTAGCAGGTTCCTGTTTGCAGCCGGTATTCCTCAGTGATTCTTTATCAGGTGGCTTCCTGGTCCTTCGATCCTCACCAATCAACTGACCTTTTACCAGCTCAGCACTTTACACACCCCGAACACTGATAAAATCTGTGCAAATTCTTATAAAATCTTCACGAAATCTTATAGGATTCTAAAATATATAATGAACGTGTCCTAGATGTAGGGTTTAGAAGAATGGCAAGCAGTGCATTGCACAGTCAAGTCATTAAGCCAGCTGGTGTTCTTGTTGTGGGGATCAAACTATTAGCCACTGGAACAGGAAGTCATATGAGATTCAAGTAGACAACCTCAAGTCCAGGACCAGCCACGCTGTGCAGCCACCGTAAACTACTACCATTTTTATGGTCCCTCAGGCCCTAAGTAGCACCCGCACTGTGCTCAGGACACTACAACCTAGGGCCTTTGGGACCCTAAAAAAAACGGTAGTTCCCTCTGAGGCAGTGCCTAACTATTATGTCAAAATGGCGGAGAACATTACCTCTTCTTTTCCTAGCTATGCAGACAGACAAGGGTATTAGAAATAACTCTTTTTCAGGATAAAATAATTTGTGTCCCTAGTTACAAGTGTTGTCCAGTAACACCGTTGATCGTCCCATGGGACAATACAAAAATCCCATGGGATGTCCCATCAAAATCTTGGAATATATTAAATTATATGGTAACTTTCATTGCAGGGAACCCCTCCTTGTGGTTGAATAGTCATTCTATTATGTGTTTACAGTCACATGACTGGTACACCCAAAATGGGGGGCTTCCCCCCATAACCCCCCTCCCCCTTGTTATTCGAGGGCCTACGCCCCCTGCATCCGCCAGATGCTGTCACAAATGCATGTTTTCGGCTATATATTGGGTTCGTTCGACAATATGACTACAGTGCACACCCATAAAAGTGGGCGGTGCCTCCCAGGAATACCCATGAACAGTTGACGGCAAAGCTGGACAACCATGTATGATGAGTAGCCATGGTTGAAGAAGAGCCAAAGAAACTCCAGTTGTAGTGCCAGGTGTGTTGGTGGTGCCCAAACCAGTCTGGGGACCTCAGAAGCCTAAAAACACTCACGGGATGGCCTAGCACCCTCCACTGCGAGAACGCAGGGAGACGGAAAGAAACGATGGGTTCCCTGCAGTGAAAGTTACAAAATTAATAGATTCCAAAAATTGCTGGGACATCCCATATGACTATTGTATTGCCCCATGGGACGATTGACGGCATTATTGGACAAAATTCGGAGAGTCAACCTGGCAGCTTAGTGACACAGCTACGACTCTGTTGCCAGGGTGGGGACTCAACTTTAAGATTGTGCAGAAGTCTGTTCCCTGCAGTGAAAATTACATATTTAATAAATTCCAAAATTTTGATGGGACATCCCATGGGATTCTAGTATTTGTCCCATAGGACGATCGACGGTGTTACTGGACAACACTCGTGTAAGACGTTACTGGACAACACTCGTAAGACTGACCCTGGGCGTTGCGGACGCGGCTAAATATACAGCTGGTGGTAGTGAGAGATGGGAAGAACCTGACAGCTGCAGAAAGGGATTCAGTCTTACTTGGAGATTACATGCCCATGTTTACATACACCCGGAGCTATTTACACATTCAATGGTTGAATCCAATCATTCTAACACAATCCCAAACCAATTGGGAAATCCTTTACCCAATGAACAAACTACCAAGCTCATGTGCACACCCTTTACCCAATCAATAAATCACACATACATGTATGTACACCCTTTACCGAATGAAGACATAATACAAGCCAATGCATAGGTACTGTGCTACAGTAATTACACTATGATATAAAACTACCAGGTACACGTGCATACCAACACAACCTACATAATGGCCTCATACGATGAGAATTTACAATTCTGAGGGCGGGCCTAAGGCCCCACCCACAACTTCAAGTCTACAACTCACCCGACAGCCATCACTTCACTTGAGTTGCGCTCCGTCACAAAATTATTGACAATAGCACGAAGAGGAGACTCCAGGATCTGTGTAACACCACCATCACTCAACATACATAGCGCACCAGCTAATAAACTTTACATAATGGACAGGTTGGTAAGATAAGACAGTGGGTGTGCCTTTAACTATGTATTTTATAATATTTCAATACTATTTTATAACAAAATTGATATCTCTTATTTTATTCCACTAAAATATAATATGTGACAGGCTCTGCAAAATCCAGGAATTTGCTTAAAAAATTGAAAATCCTGATACTTCTGAAAATTACTCAACTTGAACCATATAACATAGTGTACACAGGATTTTAACTATGGACGTTCAAAATGTGAGTTTAAAAATGGTGTGGGTTTCTGGTGTGCCACTACCAACAAGAATAGGCTTTTCTAAAGTATTGTAAGAATCACTTGAATAATAGTGAGAACTTTACCAAGGGTTCCGTTATTTGTAGTAACTAACCTTTTGTGTAACCTGAAAACCCTGAAAACTTCGCTATTGTTCACACGAGATTCCCACACATCCCACGTTTTATGTATTACTAATTTCCGTATACGCTGAGAAGAAATAAAAGGTTAAAAAATGACTTTTTTTTCAATGGCACGCTTGATGTGATACAAACTTTTTAAGCTTTGAAATTTGGCAAAATGATAGGACAATAACTGTACTTAATAATCAGTGAAAAATTCAAAAATTCAGGAAATTTGACCAGTCAGTGTTTTTATTGTTTTACAGCTTTGACACTTTTGCCAAAATTCCTGGTTTTTGCAGAGCCTGTCACATATTACAGCAGAGTTTTATACAGGATATATATATATATATTTTTTTTTTTGGGGGGGGGGGGGCACACGTAGCAAATATATTTGTCACCTCAGGTCTAGAATTAGTGACATCAATCTTGGAAGACATATTGCAATTGAAGGACCTCAATAACTGAAGTGCACTTTGCTACCAAATATTATCAGAACGAGTGCTGACAAAATCGCGTAATACTTAAGTAGTAAATATTATATTTCATGAAATTCTGGGGGGGGGGGGGAATCCTAGGGTGCCCCTACCTCTGTATGAAACCCTGATTACATTATGAAAAGACGTGCCTACAAAAATAAATAAGCTAATACAATAAATAAGCTAATTAGAGAGCATGAAGAAATACAAAAAATGAGAGCATTACAGAAAGTCAAGTTGCTAAAAATGAGAGACAATGAGAGCAAAGAGTAAGAGAAAACCTCAAGCTGTCCATAGTAACAATAAAAACATACATTTTCCCTGTATCTGTTCTTTTCATTCAAATTCACTAATTTGTTATAACCTGATGTGGACAACAATAGGACTGTCGAAACGTCATTGCTATCTTTGTGTACTGTTATAAAATCATCATTTATATAAGAGAACAATTAATTATATGAAATGTCAATAGAGAATTCCTTAAAAAAATATATAATAAAATGTCCACAACAGATAAAGTAGAAGGAATTAAACATGTGAACAAGAGAGTGTATGCGTATGTGTGTACATGCATGTGTGTGCGTGTGTGTGTGTGTGATCATCCTACCTCTGGAGGCACTAACTTGTGAGCAGCCTGTGCCAAGTAAGTGAGAACTTTAGTCACTTCACTCTGGTGAGGTTGAATGTAGCGTTGCAAGAAAGGATAGTAGTTGAACAAAACAAGCTACAAACAAACAAACAAACAAACAAAAATAAACCTCAACGGGTGCGTTTGTCTCTACAGTACCACCTGAACTATAAAATATTTTATTAAAAAAACTCTAAAAGTTGTGGAGACTAAATTTTGCTGTAGAATAGACCAATATATGTCCATTCATACGTACTAGCAAATATTGATTACAAATGTGATGTGCTAGCCTTCAAGTCCTGAATTTATCAAGCTTTTAACTATCGGCTAAGGATAAACGACAACCTCTCAACCTCTACAACTTCACCCACAGAGCGAGTCACAGCAAATAGGCTCGAGTAAGAAGATGAAGGTTGAGATAGTACGTATGTACCAACTCCATTTAATGCACTGCAATTGTGTACACATACTGAAATGTTGGTTGTTCATATCAAATATAGAATGTCTTTCAAATTAAGCAATTCAATGTATGAAAGTGCAATTCTTCAACTTTAATCTAATGATTCACGGAGAGGTCACCAACAATACAATACAGCCACCATTTACACTAATGATGCTATAGCTGATCAAGTACTCAACAACTTGATACAAGTTTAGTTCAATAACAATAAAGACATGTAAGATGTAAATGACTATTCACATCTCCTATCACACAGTACGTGCTCCTCTAATCAGAGTGTCGTACAGGATTCTTCGCTGGGGGTGAAAAACACGTGTGTACTTGACCACACCCTTTTTTTAACCCATACTACTTTCGAACGCACTTGCCTGTGTATATGAAAGTGTATATGCCTTACCTGATCAGTGTTTGGTCAAATGCATGATTGTATCATCTTTCTATTATAAAATTCAATTTTAGCTGATGTACATCCAAAAAAAAAAATTTCTGGGGCGAGGGGGATATCCCAGGGCCAGCCCCCTAGGTACAATAAATTCCCCAAGTCCAGCCCACATGTAACACGAGTGCACATGTACCTACCTGATGTAGACCAATCAGACGAGATATGAGTGACATCATCATCATGCGGACTTCAAATTTGTCTTTCGACCTCTCCAGTTTGTGGAACAGCTTCTCGGCAAAGTCCTGAGGGTCGTTGAGTGAGTGAAGTGCAGAGAACGCCACTTCCTGTGTGGGTCCTTTCTTCTTCTGTTTGGATTTCTTCTAAATATATAAAAAAATGCAACAAAACTATAGAATTTTATATCATCCTCTAATACGGTTGATTACCTTGATGGTGGCTAGAGCTTTCTTCATCTTTCTCTCTCTCTTCTTGCCCTTCTTGGTGACCTGTTTGGCTACTATGTATGTTCTCATCACTCTAGCTTCTTCCTGCACAATAATTAGACGTGCCAATGCTCAGCCTCGCAGCAAACCAGGCAGTCAACTTAGCTTACAAGTTTACTACCAGAAGTAGTGGTAGTAGTAGTAGTAGTAGTAGTAATAATAATAATAGTAGTAGTAATAGTAGTAGTATAGTAGTAGTAGCAGTATACTATCATATTTTAGTTATTAATACTATACCAGACATTACTACTACTATTATCCCTACCATCACCACCACCACTACTACTACTACTACTACTACTACTACTACTACTACTACTTCTGTAATAAGCAAAGTAACATAGGAATTCATTTCAGTTTTTCTTTTAATTAGTTAAATCTTAATTCTTCAGTTTATTGGGAAAAGCCAAACAAAAGGTGGCTATAAACAAGCAAATAACAGCCAGATCATTTTCGCAACTTAGCAAGCATTCCTGTTTCCAAACGAAAAGTGCTAAATACTTCTCTCCATGACAACCATCGAGTTGTAGATAATTGTCCTATTAGTGATAAGTTGCTAACAGCGATGTCATATAGTACCTCTTCATCACTGCTGGACTCTGCGCCATCCTCTTCCTCCTTCTGCTCTTCTCCTGTTAGAAAGAACTGCAATGCAGCCACACAAATCTGCACACACAAAACCAACAACACCAAATATACCCACAACACACACATGCACACACACACACACACATACGTACATACACGCACACACCAACACACACAAACACTAGTAAACCACTACACAAGGAATGAGACACAATAAACTATGGTATCCACAAATTTACTTATGTAAATAAAAACTTCTCAGAAACTCAACACAAACAAACAGTATTTTCTCAATGCATTCATAATACCTATGAACTTGTATCATGTCTGTACATTATAAACACTAAAAAAAATCGTTTGTGTGCTTTTGATGATAAAAAAAAGTTTATGAATCTTTTTATACAGAATTTCTATATCACATAAACTACGAGCAAAATTTTCTAATTGCTACCTAATCTGCTTTCGATACCATAGCAAATACACAAACTAGTAAAATATCCTTTTCACTACTATACTAATGTATTACTCCTTTAGTATAAATACACTAAATAAACACAAACTAACACCACCCATCTCCTTTGTTCATTTAATGTAAATATTGGCACCTGTGATATTAAACTTAGTGTAAAAATTACGACAGGGAACTAGAGAGAAAATAAAATGGCCGTGCTCGTGCTGCTAGTTCATCCCATTGCTCTTCATATAAAGGGCTAAGAGTACAAACCACAAAATAGAAGTTCATAATTTCTTTCTCAGCCTTCTTTTACTCATTAGATGCATTCTCTCTCTTTCACAGGCTTTTTAAACAATACAGAATTAAAAATATTTGCTTGCTACCAGGAACCGAACCCAGGACCACTTGCATGACGCACAAGCGCTCTGTCACTGAGCTGCAACAACCAGCCGGCAAACAAACACTTCAATTCTATATTTATACTGTTGGGGTACTGCTATGCTACAGTCTCACTCTCAACAGACCAACAAAAATTCTCTAATGTACAAAAAAGAAAATATCTGTTTGTCTGTTGAGAGTGAGACTGTAGCATAGCAGTACCCCTTAACAGTATAAATACAGAATTGGAGTGTTTGTTTGCCGGCTGGTTGTCATAGCTCAGTGGCAGAGCGCTTGTGCGTTAAGAAGACCAAATATTTTTAATCCTGTATTGTTTAAAAAAAAAAAAGCCTGTGAAAGAGAGAGAATACATCTAAAAATAGAAGTTGTCCAGACTTGAGAACCAAGTACAACATACATGTGTCTTGTGAAAGAGATCACTACCTTTTCCTCAGTAATCCTTAAAGTGTTACCTTGGTAACAGGTGAGAAACATGCCGTTGCTATGACATTCACTGTCTTCGTATCCTTCCTGAAACAACACAGTGGTAGTTGTTAATTAGAGTGATGTCAATAGAAAGGCAAAGTGTCATGTATGACATTAGACAAGAATGGCAGAGTGATGATCCTTTACCATATGTTCTTTTTGTACAGCTGAGTCATGATGTTGAGGGCCATCCTGCTAGTCATTGATGAACTCTGCCGGAACACACTGTACATCATATTCTGCAGAGCCTACATAATTAATGAAAAAATTTCTCTAACAGTCGCAATAGAAAGATTTTTTTCTTCTCAATTAAAAAAATACAACAAAAATTGCGTTCCAAAATTCAACAAATTAGACTATTATTTTCACTTCCATCCTCAGCCATTTTATATTCTTTAGATGTATTCTCTCTTTCACTAGACAGGTGCTTCTAAACTACAGGCACATGGACTACTACCAGGAGTCGAACCTGGGACCACTTGCATAACCTACTGAGCTATGACAACAATTTGGTAAATCAACTTTTCTAATAGCTTCGTCCTCAATGTGATACTGTTGTTATAAAAATTAAAAAAATTAAAAAAAGAAGTCAAATGTACATACATCTAATGGATAGTATTAGCTTTTGATGATACTTACCAGATTTACTTTGTTGTTCTTCCTCTTCAAGTTTATGTGCTTCACATCAGTGACAATGTGAGTGAATAGCGCCTACAGGCACACACACACACACACACAGAAAGTATCAAATCAACCTAACGTATCCTCAATGTATAATTTCTGTCAATAATTTCTACCATTAGGTTCTTGTGAAATAAATAGATCATAAACTTCACCTACTTTTCGAAGAATCTTGTCTTGACAGCGAAATAGTTCAAAGAATAGCTCCAAAACACTGCCACATAATCAGCAAAACCAGACAATAAAAACAAACAAAAACAACAACAATAATAAACAATTAAAATAAATCCAAATAAAGAAAAAGGTGTGAGATGTAACTTACCTTTGGGGTTCAATGAAGTCTTTGTTTCTCATCAGAATGAGACCGCGACACAAAGTCATTCTCACTTCTGGTTCCAGAACTGGACCGTGCTGGCGCAAGAGAGACATCAGCTCTCCTGGAAACCCTCGAAGTTCGTCACCGTAACAACCACATATCTAGTCATTGCACGTTGAGGAGATAACATGGACGTACCTACCTAAGTCGGCAGATTAAGGTTACCTGACAGAGAAACATGACAAGGTTTCTCAATTCCTCTGACTCCTGTGCTGGGTTGAGGAGGAAGAGTTGAAGGAGCGCTTGGTAATGGTGGTACTGCTGAAGAAACTACAATACATTGCAAGTGAAGTCGATGATTATGGAGCACCAATGATGTGACCACTATACACTAGGTAGCTATTACAAAATACATCTCAAACCAAAAGAATAATTTATTTGGCTATTTCTAATCAGGCATCCATATAGACAGCTCCAGTAATCAAAATGTATATGCAAATACTGTCTTCATAAGAGAAGAAGCTAAACAGGCCAGAGACACTCACAGGTATATATATTTCACGTGAAACTCCATTTCCAGGCTTGGTTAACTTTTTATCATAAAGTAATTATGACGTGACGATAGGGGAGGGGGGAGGGGGAGGGG